>Ga0316205_10000245_pt1 | contig 114057 bp, 103 predicted proteins | sample 3monthpyrite_MG_FD_204941 | JGI IMG/M metagenome (GOLD analysis project Ga0316205, IMG submission 204941) | Microbial mat bacterial communities from mineral coupon in-situ incubated in ocean water Damariscotta River, Maine, United States -... | ecosystem: Environmental > Aquatic > Marine >... | reverse complement strand
ATTGAGGCAAGCGCCATGCCTGGTTTGTCGGCAAGCGGCTCCGGTTCGTCAGGCTTTTCAGCAAAGCTGTGTATACGCCCATGTTTATCTGCCCCAAGTACACCAAATGACTTGGCAAGTTCGAGTGGAACTTCGATGCAGCCGATAGTCATGTCGGCCTGTGACTCTTCATGCTGTGCAAGCATGGGACCATAGTCCATTTTGTAAATATGGTCACCTGCCAGAATCAGGACGTAAGACGGGTTGTGGTTTCGGATGATGTCGAGGTTTTGATAAACAGCATCCGCCGTTCCCTGATACCAGGATGTTTCGATGCGTTGTTGTGCCGGTAGTAACTCAACAAATTCACCGAATTGTCCACGCAGGTGTCCCCAGCCCTGTTGAATATGCAGTATTAATGAGTGTGCCTTGTATTGTGTGACCACACCGATCCGTCTGATACCAGAGTTCACGCAATTGGATAATGGGAAGTCAATAATGCGAAACTTGCCACCAAAGGGCACGGCAGGTTTTGTGCGCCAGTATGTCAGTCGCTTGAGCCTGGTGCCGCGCCCGCCGGCAAGAATAAGGGCAAGTGTGTCTCTAGTTAAGCGACTGATAAATCGTGGTTGACGTTCAAACTTCATGTCAGTTTAAATCTCCGTATAAGTGTTACTGAAGTAATTAATATAAGTTAAGTTACTGGATAATGCATTAACATGACATGGATATGACAGTAATTCTTTTTGAACACGATTTTCTCCTGAACCTGAGTTTTTTAGTGTACTTTGCAGTCGGGCATAAAAAATGCTATTACAACTGTAAGCTTGCATAATTTGTACCGTTGAGGTATTTCTTTTTCAATGTACACTTAGAAAAAATGAGTTATTTACGGAGTCACTGTTTTTTGTTGTTTAAAACAATACAATTAAGCCTATGAATGCAAAACCTGACAGTACCCTTATGAGTTCTGAGTTAGTTAAATTGATGCAGGCACGCCTGCATGACCCCCTCTCTGTACTTGGGTGTTTCATGCAAGGAGAGAATATTTTGGTGCGCGTGTTCATTCCTGGTGCAATCGAAGTATGCCTGGAAGATAGTAATCTATCCATGAAACGTCTGCCCGATACTGATTTTTTTGAATGGAGTGGTGACGCTCGACTCGTATCAGAGCATTTTAAAGTAAGTTGGCAGGATCAATATAATTGCCAGCATATTGTTATTTACCCTTATACATTTAAACCGCAGATATCTGATTTTGATTTACATTTGTTCGGTGAAGGCAAGCATTGGCATGTGTACGAACATCTGGGTTCTCATGTTTGTGAGGTGGATGGTATTGCTGGTGTCCTGTTTGCAACCTGGGCCCCCAGTGCAGAGCGGGTCAGTGTGGTTGGTGATTTTAATCAATGGGATGGTCGTATATATCCTATGTGCTCCAGGGGTAGTAGCGGCGTTTGGGAAGTGTTCATACCTGGATTGTCTGCCGGTTGCTTGTATAAGTACGAGATCCGTCATCGCGATAGCGGTAGTATTCATCTTAAATCCGACCCCTATGCCCAGCAATTCGAGATGCGACCAAAAACAGCATCTCAGGTCGTCAAACCGGCTGACTATCACTGGCAGGACTCTGACTGGTTGCAACAACGTGCCCGGCAAGACTGGTTGCATGCCCCCATGTCTATTTATGAATTACATCTAGGATCCTGGCAACGTGAAGAAGATGGCAGTTTTATGGGTTATCGTGAGCTGGCGCATAGGCTGGTTGACTACATTGTGCCGCTTGGATTTACGCATCTGGAGTTATTGCCGATAACAGAGCACCCACTGGATGCTTCGTGGGGGTATCAAACGGTTGGTTATTTTGCACCGACCAGTCGATTTGGTTCGGCTGATGATTTCAGGTATTTTGTCGATTATTGCCATGAACATGGTCTGGGTTTGATACTTGACTGGGTGCCGGCACATTTCCCGAAAGACAGTCATGGCCTTGCGCAGTTTGATGGTAGTCCGTTATACGAACACGAAGATCCGCGCCGGGGCGAGCATCGTGATTGGGGTACGCTCATATATAATTATGGCCGTAATGAAGTAAAAAACTTCCTGCTCGCCAGTGCATTATTCTGGATTGAAGAATTTCATATTGACGGCTTGCGCGTTGATGCCGTGGCTTCGATGTTATATCTTGATTATTCACGTGAAGAAGGTGATTGGTTACCCAATATTCATGGCGGGAATGAAAATCTCGAAGCTATAGAATTTCTGAAAGAGTTGAATACGGTTACACATGCAGAACATCCAGGCACGATGATAATTGCCGAGGAATCTACGTCGTGGCCACAAGTAACTCGACCTACCTGGGTTGGTGGTTTGGGCTTTTCCATGAAATGGAATATGGGTTGGATGCATGATTCCTTGAAGTATTTTCAGAATGACCCGATTTACCGCCATTACCATCATGACCAGCTGACATTTGGTTTATTGTACGCTTTTACCGAGAATTTCATGTTGCCATTTTCACATGATGAAGTGGTTCATGGTAAGAGTTCCATGTTGCATAAAATGCCGGGAGATGAGTGGCAGCGTTTCGCTAATTTACGATTGTTGTATGCTTATATGTATACCTACCCAGGTAAAAAACTGTTATTCATGGGGTGTGAGTTTGCTCAGGGCGATGAATGGAATCATGATAAATCGCTTGATTGGTATGTGCTGGATTATGAATTACATCAAGGTATCCACAGGCTGGTTGGTGATCTTAATCAGCTTTATAGACAGTACCCTGCATTATATCGTTACGACTTTGATCATCAAGGCTTTGAGTGGGTTGATTGTCATGATGCAGCGCAATCGGTGTTGAGTTATATTCGCCGTGATGATAGTGAAGAGTTAATTGTGGTGTTGAATTTTACGCCCACACCCAGAGAGAATTATCGTATCGGCGTGCCGGTCGGTGGATATTATCGGGAAATTTTTAATTCTGATTCTGCTTATTATGGCGGTAGTGATGCAGGTAATGGCGGTGGTGTTAGTAGTGAACCCAAACCATGGATGAATCACCAGAATTCGATCAATATTGTATTACCGCCCCTGGCAGTAGTGGTGTTTAAAAAAGACTGAATATGCGTAAAGTTTTATTCGCTTGCAGCGAAGTATATCCATTAATCAAAACGGGTGGTCTTGCCGATGTTGCCGGTAGTCTGCCGCCTGCTTTATGTGAATTGAAACATGATGTGAGGATTATTCTTCCAGCTTATACCGAAGCGCTTGAGGCTATTGGTAAAACACGTTGTATGGCACGTTTGACCTTGATTCAAGGTGAAGTCAGGATTCTCATGGGCACCATGCCCAATAGCCAAGTGAAAGTCTGGCTCGTGGATTACCCTCCATTTTTTGATCGCCCGGGTAATCCCTATACCGGACCTGATAATAAACCCTGGCATGATAATGCTGATCGTTTTGCTTTGTTCTGTCGTGTTATTGTTGAAATTGTTATGAAGCGGTCGCGTCTGAAATGGCAGCCTGATATCGTACATTGCCATGACTGGCAAACCGGTCTGGTGCCAGCGTTATTGTCACTAGAAGAGAACCCGCCTGCAACAGTGTTTACCATTCATAATCTTGCTTATCAGGGTTTATTCCCTTATTCGACTTTCCTGGCCTTGGGCCTGTCGGAGAACTTGTGGTCGTATGATGCGCTTGAATTTCATGAGAAATTGTCTTTTATCAAAGGCGGACTGGTGTTTGCGGATCAGATTACAGCGGTTAGTCCTACCTATGCACGCGAGATTCAGGCCCCGGAATTTGGATATGGCCTGGAAGGTCTATTGCAACATCGATCTGACTGTCTGACAGGTATCCTTAATGGTATCGATGTCGATGCATGGAATCCCGAAAGTGATATTTATATTGCAAAACATTACAGCGTTCGTCAGGTCGAAATGAAGCAGGGCAACAAAAAAGCACTGCAACAAACCTTCGGGTTGCCCGAGCGTTCGGATATACCTTTGTTGGGGTTGATTGGGCGTCTGGTTTATCAGAAGGGAATCGATATTGTTTTGCAGGCAATTCATGAGCTCATGAAAATACCCGTGCAGCTGGTTATTCTTGGTACCGGTGAGTTGGAATACGAGCAGGCACTACAGAAATTTGCTGGTCAATATCCGGAAACTATTTCGGTGTACTCTGGCTATAATGAAGGGCTGGCCCATCAAATAGAGGCAGGTGCGGATATGTTTCTTATGCCATCGCGTTTTGAGCCTTGTGGCCTTAACCAGCTGTATAGTCTACGTTATGGCACCCTACCGATTGTGAGAAATGTAGGTGGGTTGGCTGATACGGTTAATGATGCGAATGAAGCTAATTTATTGTCAGGCAAAGCGAATGGTGTTGTTTTTTCTGGCGACCAGGGTTGGGATCTGGCACAGGCAGTGCAGCGTGCGTTGACATTGTATGATGACAAGTTGACCTGGAAAAAGCTGCAAATAACCGCAATGTGGCGGGATTCCTCCTGGGACCATAGCGCCCAGGAGTATATCCGGTTATATGATCAGGTGTTTAACGCCAATAAAAAGCGCCTCACGAGTCCAGAGGTTGTGAAGACGTTGTAAAACAGTCTTCGCGCCACGTGCAGTTTCCCTGGTCGCAGTATTGATTAGTGGCTTTTGCAAAACAATCAAAGTTGCCTTCTTCACGCTGTATCTCGTGAATTAGTTCAATCTTGTCGTTTGCATCAGTGATGAGTCCATGATCTTCGGCTATCGTGCGTATTTCCTGAATATCCATATAAATCTCCATATACAAAAATGTGTTTAGGTATAAACTTCCTTAAGAGAACAATAAAGCTGCCAGATGAAAAAGGGCTATAGTTTTCTTAAAGCATCAACTTTTTATAGTCGAATAATGGCAATAGTCCAGAAAGGTTTTAATGTGGAATGATATTTTTTAAAAACAGTATTCCGGCATTAAACATGCATGAACTAATGCTAAGCAATTTAATATTGATAAGGGGATAGTATGCGGCTAGCAATGATAGGTTTAGGGAAAATGGGCGCCAATATGGTGCAAAGGCTCATGTTGGGTGGCCATGAGGTAGTTGGGTATAATCGTTCTGAAGAGATAATTGCAGAACTAGCCGAAAAGGGCATGCTACCAGCCACCTCCATGGCGAATGCAGTGCAGCAATTACAGTCACCACGAGTTGTGTGGCTCATGATCCCAAGTGGCTCACCTACCGACAATGCGATTCAAGAGTTGATCCCGATCCTGGAGGAGGGTGATATTGTCATTGATGGGGGTAATTCCAATTACCATGACAGTCAGCGGCATGGCGCTTTATTGGCAAAACACGATATTGGCTTTGTGGATTCAGGCACATCGGGTGGTGTCTGGGGGCTGCAAAATGGTTATTGCCTCATGGTGGGTGGCCAGAAGGTTGTTGTCGAACAAATTGAACCGATTTTAAAATCATTAGCACCAGCAGATGATAGAGGTTGGGCGCATGTGGGTCCTGTTGGTGCGGGGCACTTCACCAAGATGATTCATAATGGTATTGAATACGGCATGATGCAGTCATTTGCAGAAGGTTTTGCCTTACTTCGCGGTAAAGAAGAGTTTAATCTGGATATGGCACAAATCTCTGAGTTATGGCGACATAGTTCGGTTGTGCGAAGTTGGTTGCTTGATTTGATGGCTGATTTTTTAGAACAGGACCAAACGCTTCAAGGGGTAGAGCCCGTGGTGGCTGATTCAGGCGAAGGACGATGGACTGTAGTTGAGTCGGTCGATCAGGGTGTGGCAGCGCCAGTACTCACACTGGCTTTACAAATGCGATTTGGTAGTCAGGATCAGGAAGGTTATAGCCATCGGTTGTTATCAATGATGCGTAATGCTTTTGGCGGACATTTTGTACAAGGAAAAGACAAATGAGCGATGCCTGTACGTTTGTTATCTTTGGTGCGACGGGTAATCTTGCGAGAAATAAATTATTGCCGGCGTTATATCATCTTGAAGAAGCAGATAAATTACTGGATGGCATGACTATTGTCGGTATGGGGCGTGGCGAGTATACGCGCGAGTCATGGCATGCCTATGTTCGTGAATTGCTGGAGTCGCGCGCACGTGGAAAGTTAAATGAAGAGATTTTTACTCGTCTGAGTGAGCGTCTTTATTATCAGCAAGGTGACCTGAATGAAAATGATACTTACACAGCGATTGGGGAATTACTCGAAGATAGTAAAACCTTTAGTTCGAATGCTATCTTTTATTTGTCCATTCCACCGTCAGTTTACGCACAAGTAGGACGTTCTCTTGCGACTGCAGGATTGAATAATGAATCATCAGGCTGGCGGCGCCTAATCATTGAAAAGCCATTTGGTTACGATAGTGAGAGTGCAGAGATACTAGAGAAGTCATTGCATCATGATTTTGAAGAGCGGCAGATTTTTCGTATTGATCATTATTTGGGTAAGAGCATGGTGCAAAATGTATTAGTATTTCGTTTTGCAAATCTTATGCTAGAACCCCTGTGGAACCGAAATTATATCGATCACATTCAAATCACGCATTCTGAAAGTCAGGGGATAGCGGGTCGAGCTGGTTACTATGATAGCGCTGGCGCACTGCGTGATATGTTGCAAAGTCATTTGCTTCAGATGCTGACACTGGTAGCAATGGAAGCACCTCCAGCGCTTGATTCAGAATCCCTGCGCGATGAAAAAGTGAAAGTGCTGAAATCGATCAGGCCTATTCCTAAAAGCGCGGTACATGCGCATGCTTTTCGTGCGCAATACGCGGCAGGTAAAGTAAATGATGAGGCAGTCCCGGCGTATCTAGAAGAGGAAGGTATACAGTCCAATAGTACAACGGAAACTTTTGCTTCATTGAAGTTATATATTGATAACTGGCGTTGGCGGAATGTTCCATTTTATTTGCGCACGGGAAAACGTATGGCGAAGAATAGCTCGCTGATTAGTATTCGTTTTAAACATCCTCCACAGCAGTTGTTCAGGCAATCGCAGATAGAACAGTTGAAACCAAACTGGATTGTACTGGGTATACAACCTCAGGAATGTTTACGCATAGAGATGCAGACCAAACAAACTGGTCTTGAGTTACTGACCCAGACAACCCAGTTGGATGCGAGCAGCTGCATGGCAACTGATTTAAATATCGATGCGTATGAAGGCTTGTTGCTCGATGTGATGGAAGACGATCATTCATTGTTTCTGCGTTATGATGAAATAAAATGGGCTTGGGAAGTAATGGATCCTATATTGAAAGTCTGGTCAACTGAGCGCGATTACATTCATACTTATCCAGCAGGTACCTGGGGGCCCAGTGAGTGTAATCGTGTGTTTGACCGGGAGGATCAATATTGGCGTAACTCGCTGGATGAGGATGATACTCAATAGACAGCGACTAAAACAACCAAGATAAACAAGATATTGAGCTATTAATGTGACGTCACTTGCGTTTGTAGGTGAGATAGTGAGAATATTGAGCTGATAGATAGGCTTCCTATATTAAAGTGAGAATTAAACATGCAAACCATTACAGCGCAGGGAATATTCGTTCGTTTTATTATTGCTATTGTTCTGGTCTTCAGTACCTATAATCCGGAAGGCTATTCATACTATGACTGGTTTATAAATAACCCGACCGAGCTGGATCCATTGAAAATATTGGTTGGTATTGTGTTATTGATTGGCTGGGTTATCTTCTTGCGCGCAACGATGCGTTCATTGGGAGTTGTTGGTCTGTCACTGGCAATTGCTTTTTTCGGAACGTTAGTCTGGCTGGTTGTTGATTGGGGCATTGTTCCGGCTGATAGTATTCGAGCTGTTTCGTATTTGGTGTTATTTGTTTTTTGCGCGATTCTGGCGACAGGAATATCATGGTCGCACATTCGGCGGCGTGTTAGTGGGCAGGTTGATGTTGATGAGGTTGAAGAGGATCAATAGGCCATAGTTAATCTAATATAGCTGTCACATCAAAGTGGTCGCTTGTTAGTGCTATGGTCATTTACGCTGTAATAAATGAGTAAAGATATTAAATTTTCACATTTGCTTGGTGTGTGCCGTGAGCAAAATGGTATGCACATGCAACTGCCTTTTGCTGATCATGTGTTGAACCATGTTGGCAATATGCATGCGAGCGCACAGTTTGCTCTGGCAGAAATCAGCAGTGGTGATTATATGCGCCAACGCTTTCCTGAGCTTGAGGGTAAAGTGCTGGCTGTTGTAAGGCGAGCAGAAATCAAATATAGCAAGCCGGTTAACTGCATGTTAGTTGCCTATCCATCGGTGGATGAGGCCAGTGCACAGAAAATGTTGACGCAATTAGAAGATAAAGGCAGGGCATTGTTAAGTGTGCAGGTTAAGCTGAAAAATGATATGGGTGATACGATGACACATGCTGTCTATCACTGGTTTGTAACAAAACTATAATCTAAATGTAATATTATTTTACATTCAACAAGAACTGGATATCCAGTAGCGAATAAGAATATGACTGAAGTAAATGAACAGGATCTGAAATCACCCGAACTTTATTTTAATCGCGAGATAAGTTTACTTGAATTTAATTCACGTGTACTTGAGCAGGCGATGGATGAAAAAACACCTCTACTAGAGCGATTACGATTTTTATGTATTTCCAGTACAAATCTGGATGAATTCTTTGAAATACGTGTGTCGGGTTTGATGCATAAAGCAGAAACCGGTTTGACAGGAGTGGATATGGATGGTCTATCGGGGCCTGATGCCCTGGTCGCCATTCGCGCACGTGCAGAAGAACTTGTTGACGAACAATATCGTATATTGAATGAAATATTATTGCCTAAGCTGGAGCAGGAAGATATTCGTTTTATTCGTCGTTCAGAATGGAATGATGATCAGGTTAAATGGTTATATACCTATTTCCAGGAGTCATTGTTACCAGTTCTTACGCCAATGGGTTTAGACCCGGCGCATCCATTCCCGCGAATCCTCAACAAAAGTCTGTCATTTATTATTTCACTTGAGGGTAAAGATGCATTCGGGCGTAACTGTGACATGGCAGTAGTACAAGCGCCACGTTCGTTGCCGCGTTTGATTCAAATACCGGAGTCCGTAAAGGGAACAGGTAAGCATGATTTTGTGTTTCTCTCGTCCATTATTCATGCCTATGTAGATGAGTTGTTTCACGGGGTAAAGATTAAAGGTAGCTTCCAGCTGCGTATTACACGTAATAGTGATTTGTTTGTTGATGAGGAAGAGGTGGATAATTTATTACGTGCTATGGAGGGTGAGTTATTATCTCGCCGTCACGGTGATATCGTTCGAATAGAAATCGATATTGATACACCTGATGAAATCGTTAGTTTTCTGCTTAAAAACTTTAACATACCCGAGAATCAGATTTACAAGGTAAATGGCCCGGTTAACCTGGGTCGTTTGATGCAGATATGTGATTTGGAAGGCCGTGGTGATTTACGTTATCCGTCATTTACACCCAAGATACACAGTAAGCTGGGTGCTGGTAGTGATTTTTTCGCAGTATTAAAGCGGCAGGATATTTTATTGTGTCACCCGTTTGAATCATTCAAGCCGGTTGTGGATTTTTTATATAAGGCAGCTGTTGATTCAAAAGTATTGGTAATCAAACAAACATTATATCGAACCGGGCCGAAATCCGTGATTGTAGATGCTTTGGTTGATGCGGCGCGTGCAGGTAAGGAAGTTATTGTCGTTATAGAAATTCGGGCGCGATTTGATGAGGCGGATAATATAGCGTTGGCGAATCGTCTGCAAGAAGCGGGAGCACATGTCGTTTATGGGGTGGTGGGTTATAAAACTCACGCAAAAATGGCATTGGTCGTCAGGAGAGAAGGTAAGGTGTTACGCAATTACGTACATATGGGTACGGGTAACTATCATCCCGGGACCGCAAATGTTTATACGGATTACGGCTTATTTACCAGTGATGCTCAGATAGGTGAAGACGTACATAAAGTTTTCATGCAGTTAACCAGCCTCGGTAAGGTAAGTAAATTACATAAATTATTGCAGGCCCCTTTTACTTTGCATACCGCATTGCTGAAGAAAATCGAGAATGAAACGATTAACGCAAGCAAAGGAAAACCCGCCAGGATCATTGCCAAAATGAATGCTCTGATTGAACCAGGTCTTATACAGGCGCTTTATAAGGCGTCAATCGCCGGTGTTAAAATAGATTTGATTGTGAGAGGCGTGTGCAGTTTAAAGCCGGGCATCTCTGGTATTTCAGACAATATACAAGTGCGATCTGTGGTTGGGCGCTTCCTGGAACATACACGTGTATTTTACTTTCAGAATAAAGATGAGCCTGAAGTATACTGTTCCAGCGCTGACTGGATGGGAAGAAATATGTTTCAGCGCGTAGAGATTTGTTTTCCTATTAAAACCAAGCGCATTAGTGCAGAGATAATAAAACATTTGGAATACTACCTTAAAGATAACAAACAAAGCTGGGTGCTACAGACCGATGGTAGTTATCAGCGTATACAGAGTGAGTCTGAACCATTTATTGCCCAGGAGCAATTGCTTGAGGAGCTGTCAAAACATTAAATGAATAGTGTTTAATGTCAGTTATTGTGTTTTGAGTTGTTAGCACTCAACGTCAATGGGTTTTTGCGTTTCATGAATTGAATTTAATACTTCACCATCCCATTTGAAGTATTTAGTTTTTAGCCATACAGGTGTTTTGTCATCAAGGCCATCAATTAAATCCTGAGTCAGTGGGTTAACTATTAATAAGTTACTTTTAAGTTTAAAACAAATACCATAACTTGCTGTGATATTTGGGATAAAAACATCACCATTTTTTGCATTGACAAGAGCAAATTGCTGACAAGAAGAGCCGCATCCCCATAAGGTGATGATGTACGTTGATGAAAAATTAGGTTTTTGACCTATTAAATTGTTCAGGCGAGTCTTAAATGTAGATGCATTTTTGTGGCTGGAAAAATCAATACTCTTCAATAAGCCATTAAATGTTTTGCCTGATGTGTATTGGTCAAATGTGGGCGCTTCCTGGGAGTAGGCGTTTGCACTGAGTAACAATAAAAATATTGCTCGAATCATGTTTTTCTCCGTATTGATTAACTCGTAAATTAGACGTAGGACAATATTTTGTTAATGCTGGCTTGATTGTTATGTTTATTTAATTGCAAATTCATTTTTATAATTAACAGGCCACATTACTGTGTAATTGTTATCCTTTATATCTGTGACGGCGATTAATATCTTTTTGAAATCATTCTCAGGCAGGGTGTTTTTGACTAATTTAAAAGTTTCGTGCGGATTGTTTGAGTGAATAAATATATTCATCACGCCTGATCCTATATCATGTCCATGAACGTGATGATTATCTCTTAAGGCAAGTTCAAGCTCGTTTTCAATCATGAGTAGTCTGTCAAAATCTTCTGCAGCTGCATCTGAGAGCGGGAACTGTAACACTAACTGGTAGTTCATTTTATTGTTTGGCATTACGCAACACCGGGTCGTGCGGGTACAATACAGCAGGAAATAGTTCACGCTTCGCTGTGTCGGATTTGAGTGCTATGTTAAGTGGATTAATCATAAATTGATCCTGTATCTATAGTGTCGGTATCGATTCCAGTATTAACAAGGTTGTTACTTCCAGGTGATGCGTGAAAACCATAATTCATTATTGTTGATAGTGCGGTCTTGATTCATATCAATAAAAATTACTAAGTATGCCTTGGAAAGGGTTTCAGCCGTCACTGTTTGAATTTCATTAATGTTGATAGCGATTTTTGTTTCCTGCAAAACTCGTCTTTCGGCAGAGTAATAGTTGTGAGCCTTGCCATCTGAGACTATAAGAGGCACGTAATAATATGGTGGATTGGTTCTTCGCATAGCCATACCAGTGCCTTTTTTAAAGCAATTGATTTGAAGAATTGAGTGATTTTTTTGAGTATTCCTAAAGGCTTGTTTGTTGTTTGAGGCGCAAACCTGAATAGCAGTTCTACTGTCAATCGTAGGCGATACTATGATTTGAAAACCTCCTTGTCCAAGCGTTAATTCTGTCATTTTACCCGGATCTTGAGAGAGACTGATTATCTGGCCGTTATTGGTAGATAATGAAATGTTGACAGGTTGGGGGTTTACTATTGGTTGAGCTAATCGCTCTTTTCCAGATGAGGCGCACCCGACCAAAAATATCATGTAAGTTAAAATTGTCTGTGTCGTTATATTTTTCATATTCTTCTTAATTAAAGTGTTAAATTCCAGGCTGTATCGCAGCGTAGGCCAGAGCAGGGGTTTATTCGTCGCTTATGTGTTGATGGTCAGGGTGTAACCTGCTTTTTCGAGATAGCTTTGCTCATTTTCCAGATCGCTCTGGGTTAAGGGGTGATCATCCAGCCATTTTTTTGAAAAAGAAACGGTGATGTTTTTTTTGTTCACAATGAGTACAGGCGTTTCATTGTTTTCGGTATGTCGACTACGTGTTAATAATACGGCAAGGCGAAGTATGATAGTGAGTCTTATCCCGGTACGTTTAATTTTTGAACTGAAGTCATCAAACAGGTCGAGTGTCAGGCTGCGTCGATGCAGTTGAATTAAGTTGGCGAGGAAAGTCTGATTTTCTCTGGAAAAGCCCATCAAGTCTGCCTCACTTACCATGTAGGCGCCATGTTTATTGTATTGGTTGTGTGCAATACAAAGACCGACCTCATGCATGCGTGCGGACCATTGAAGATATTTTTTTGCCTCGGGTGTAGATTTAAACCAGTCATTTTGTATTTGTTTAAATAGCTTTAAGGCTACGTTTTCGACTCGTTGGCTATGTGCCTGGTCAATAACAAAACGGGCTGCAAATTTATCGACACTTTCACTGCGTGAATCGTTATTTTCTGAACGGCCAATAAGGTCATAGAGTATGCCTTCGCGTAATGCACCAGTGGATACTGTCATGAATTTGATATCGAATGCATCAAAGATTGACTTGAGTACAATAATACCGCCGAGAATAACGGGTTTCCGTTCGCTTTTTAGGCCAACCAGATTGATTTTATCAATGTCTCCGACTGTTAGTGCGTGTTCAAGCATATAATCAAGTGCATCGTGAGTAATGCCATGGGGAGCCAGGTTTTCTTCAAGGGTTATTTTTTCGATTGAGCGGGCAGTACCAGAAGCACCAATAGTGTCTTCCCAGCCCAGGCTTTTGTAGGCCTTGATGAGCGGTTCAAGTTCGGTCATGCCATGCATGAGCGCTTTTTTAATACGGGTTTTGGTAATAACGCCATCAGCAAAAAAACGTCGCGTTGTGTTCACGCAGCCCATGTAGAGACTTTCCAGTGTAATAGGCTGGTAGCGATTGCCTATAATGATTTCGGTACTGCCGCCACCAATGTCTATAACTAGCCGTTTGCCATTATCAACGTCAACGTTATGTGATACGCCGGAGTAGATCAGCCGTGCTTCTTCAATGCCAGAAATAATTTCTATGGGTTGTCCTAATAATTTTTCAGCCTTGCGCATAAATGCCTTGGAGTTTTTTGCCTGACGCAAAGTGTTAGTGCCAACGATACGTACTACATTGGCATGCAGGTGGGATATACGTTCACCAAAGCGAGATAAACAAGCGAGTGCAGTTTGCATCATTTCAGGTGTGATCTTGTTGTTTTCATCCAGCCCGGACGCCAGGCGAACCATTTCACGTATCCTGTCCAGAATAATAATCTGGCCGGATTCATGTTGTCCGACAATCATATGAAAGCTGTTGGAACCAAGGTCAATTGCGGCAAAAATATTAGGCATGCATACTCACTAAGAATAGTTGCTTGTCAGTAAAAAGCATAATCGTGTTGTTAACTTTTGGCATTGATTAATGTCATGTTTTTATAATATCAGGATGAGCGGCGCGATCCAATTGCCAGATCAGCTCGCCGGAAGGTTGTACGCCTGTAACAGGGTAGTTTGATGTATCTTGACCATAGAGTACATTTTTTACCATGTCCTGTTTATCTTCACCTTTAATTAATACAAGCACGCGTCGTGCCTTGTTTAAGGTTGGATAAGTCAGGCTAATTCTCCAGCTGTTCATTTTTTCAACAAAAACAGCTGCGGTACTTTTTTCATGCTCCTGGAGTATTGCCGTTTGTGGAAATAATGAGGCAGTATGGCCATCGTCACCCATACCGAGTAATACCAGGTCAAAGTGATCCAGCTCGGATATGTCATGTGCGTATTGAGCCGCACAAGCATTGTTATCGGTGCAGTTGGTGGGTATCGGGTGGATATTGTCCTCAGGAATAGGTGCACGATCAAACAAGGCAGATTTGGCCATTAGGTAGTTACTATCCTGATGATCATGCGGCACCATGCGTTCATCGCCAAAATAAAAATGACAGTGTTGCCATGGGATTTCATCGAGATAGGGGGGGGAGCTCAGGGTGATGTAAAGTTGTTTTGGCGTTGAGCCGCCTGCAAGTGCCATATTAAATCGCCCATTTTGTTTAACGCTGTCTTTGGCGTAGTGACAGATATTCCTGGCAACATCCTGAAATAAGTCTTCAGGTGTTTTTGATATCAATATCTGATCAGGTTTGTACGGCATGGCTAGTCTTTATTTGTGGTGTTAACTAATTAAACAATAGACAAGCCTGTTTTACAGGTCAAGCATGTTTTGTCCGGAAGCATTATGTGATGTAATAGTGTATCGACATATAATAGGCCAAGCAATTCTCGATGCATATTCATATTCTAGGTATTTGTGGCACATTCATGGGTGGTATTGCGCTGCTGGCAAGGGCGGCTGGTCATGAAGTGAGTGGTTCTGACGAAAATGTCTATCCTCCCATGAGTACGCAACTGCAGGAACAAGGCATCCAATTGATGCAGGGGTACGACCCTGCGCACCTGGACTGTGAGCCGGATATGGTTGTAGTCGGTAATGTCATGAGTCGCGGCAACGCTGCAATAGAGGCTATATTAAACAAAGGTATTCCGTATACTTCCGGCCCGCAATGGCTGGCAGAACATGTATTGTGTGATCGCTGGGTGTTGGCTGTCGCGGGTACGCATGGGAAAACAACCACGAGTAGTATGCTTGCCTGGATATTGGAATATGCAGGAATGAGCCCGGGATATCTGATTGGAGGAATTCCTGAAAATTTTGGCTTGTCAGCACGTTTTGGTGAGTTGCCTTTTTTTGTGGTCGAAGCCGATGAGTATGACACAGCATTTTTCGATAAGCGTTCCAAGTTTGTTCACTATCATCCGCGAACGTTAGTGATGAATAATCTCGAATTTGATCATGCTGATATTTTTGAAAATATTCAGGCCATACAGAAACAGTTTCATCATCTGGTGCGTATTGTGCCAGGAGAAGGGCTTATTATCAGTAATGCGGAGTCGCCCGCTCTGGATGAAGTGCTTGATATGGGGTGTTGGACACCAGTCGAGCATACGCGTTGCCAAAATCAGAGCGATGAAGGTTGGAGTGCTCGCAATATCAGTGTAGATGGACATCAGTTTGATCTGTATTTTAATAATGAGATGCAAGGTGTGCTGACATGGGAGTTTCTGGGTTTACACAATGTCAGTAATTCGATTGCGGCCATTGCGGCGGCACGCCATGCCGGTGTGCCCGTTAAAGTTTCGTTAGATGCCCTGCAACAATTCAAGGGTGTTAAGCGACGACTTGAATTACGTGCAGAAGTAAAGGGCATACGTTTGTATGATGATTTTGCACATCACCCGACGGCCATCAAAACCACGCTCGAAGGCCTGCGAGGGCATGTTGGTGACAGTAGGATATGGGTAATGTTGGAACCTCGTTCCAACACCATGCGGTTGGGTGTTCATAAAGATAAAATGGCCACGTCGTTACAACTGGCGGATTTTGTGTGTTTGTATCAGCCAATGGATATGGATTGGGATCTGGATAAGGTTGCCGATAGTCTGGGTGTAAAGGCAGCTGTCTACCAGGATGTGGATAATATTGTTGAGAACCTGCGTCATAATGTTCAGTCAGGTGATCATGTGTTGGTTATGAGTAATGGTGGCTTTGGTGGTATTCATGTCAAGCTTGAAAATATGCTGAAACTGCTATAGTTAGGGTTAAATTAAGCTAAAAAAGAATTAATATGAAATATAAACCTGCCAAAATTTGTGTGGCCATTACCGGTGCTTCAGGTATTCAGTATGCATTAAGACTGCTGCAGTGCCTGATTGATGCCGATGAAACTATCTATGTACTCATATCGCAACCTGCCCAGATTGTGATTGATATGGAAACTGATCTGACATTACCCTCCAGGCCCAGTGATATACAGCAATATCTGACAGAGTATTTTAGTGCTAAAGAAGGGCAGCTGCAGGTGTTTGGAAAAGATCAATGGACGGCACCTGTTGCTAGTGGCAGTGGTGTACCAAATGCGATGGTGATTTGTCCTTGCACCACCGGCACACTGTCATCAATTGCTTGTGGTAGCAGCAATAACCTGTTGGAGCGAGCCGCTGATGTGGTATTAAAAGAACGTAAAAAGCTGATTTTGGTGCCACGTGAATCACCTTTTTCGGAGATACATCTTGAGCATATGCTTAAGCTCGCACGTATGGGAGCGGTCATTTTGCCGCCTAATCCTGGGTTTTATTATAAGCCGGAAACCGTGCAGGATATTATTGATTTTGTTGTCTCACGAATATTGGATCACCTGGATATTGAACATGAATTATTGCCGCGTTGGGGTATTGACTAGATAGTAGGTGTTTTATTTCAAGCCATGGACAGTAAACAAATCCCAATTTTTCCGTTGTACACGGTTTTGTTTCCGGGTGGTTTATTGCCATTAAAGATTTTTGAGGCACGTTACCTTGATATGATTAGTCAGTGTCTGAAATCAAATAGTGGTTTTGGAGTTAGTCTGATACGTGAAGGCAGTGAAGTGGGTAAGGCTGCTAATGTCGTTGATGTTGGTGTGATAGCAAATATCGTCGATTGGCAACAACGTCAGGATGGTTTATTAGGGATAACAGCAATTGGCGATCAGCGGTTCAAAATTAACTCTGTTGCGATACAAGAAAACCAGCTATTGATTGCTGAGGTTGATGTTTTAAGAAAGTCTGATATTTTTGGTGTGCCTGTGAAATATCGAATATTGATTGATGTCGTCAAACGACTCATGGTAAATGTTGATCGTCATCATGTTAATATGGAAATGAATTATGGCGATGCAGATTGGCTTGCGAATCGATTGTCTGAATTATTGCCGATTGAGTTGCATCATAAACAACAATTGCTGGAAATAGATGACGTATTAGAACGGCTCGACTTGTTATATGGCATGATAGAGGGGATGGAAGTTTTTTGAGTAAGTATTTATTGTGGCATAGGCTCTATTGTATATCCATAGTATTTCATTGTTAGTTTGATTCAATTAGTAACACTTCACCGTTCCAGTTCATATTTTCATTTTTAATCAATAGCCGTTTGGCGGATTTTATTAAGTGAGTGTTAATTTGCTGCTTGAGACTTCTCATGGGCGTTGTAAATTCTTTTATGGTTACTGGATAATGAAACAGGCCAATGAATGATTTTGTTTGCATCGGTGCGACCTGACCCACCCAAATCGGGTTATTCTGCCATTGATAAGCGCTGGGCCAAAATCGGATGACACGATATTGGTCTAGTTTTTTATCGTAATACGTCATTGACAGCATTTCGTGTTTGTCTTTATGTATCTGAGGTAGTATAGGTCGCTCCAGAAATGGCGTTTTGTGGCTAAGCCATTTCATGATATTGGCTAAATTGAGTCTGGATGCGGGTTGCCAACCGTGTTGTTGTAATGTTGATTTGATATTTTGTAATGAGCCCGCCCATTGAAGGTTGAGCGGGTAGCTGGATGATTGTGCGATGTCATGACGGTATGTGTCTAATGATTGCCAGTCATCTATAAGCCAGTCGTTAATAATCGTAATGCGCTGTGCGCTGGGTTGTGTGTAACGGTTGAGTTCACGACTAAAGTGTAATTGCCAATGCAGCATGCTACTAAGGACGATAGATAAAACGGCGATTGCAAATAATGGTTTAATCTGTAATGCAGGCGAATAATGCCGACGATAGGCGATACCCAATAACATGATCCAGATCAAACCAAGACTGAGTCCGCCAATGACATCAGAAAACCAATGCGCGCCGAGGTACAGGCGCGACATGGCAATCAGACTGATCAGTATACCGGCACCGACATAGACGTGATAGCGTCGGGCAGGATTGATTTCACGACAGATGATGATAGATAAAAAGCCATAAACCAGCATTGACATGGTGCTGTGCGCACTCGGAAATGAGTAATAGGATGCATCAGAAAACAGTGTCGGATCGGGCCTGGGAATCTGTAGACTAATTTTTAATACGCGAATGAGAATGGCACCAAAAATAATGGCTGCCCCCCAATGTAAAGCGGCTGACAGATTACGTTTGTATAACAACCAGAGCATGACCAGAACGCTGATAGAAATAATGACAAAGGTGTCACCCATCATCGTAACCCATGTCATTAACTGATCCATCCATGGTGTACGTAGACTTTGCATGAGATCGTATATGCGTTGGTCAATATTGATAGCATGAAGTTTTATCGTGCTGATGATAAAAAAGAACGCCAAGCCTGCAAGAATAAGGATAAAGGCAAACAGTAACAAGGCAGGTGATTCAGGTTGCCTGGGATCAACCAGGGCTTGCACGGCAGGACCAATTATTTTGTGCTGTTGTGCCCATTGTAGTGTGTATTGGTTAATGGCATCCGTTCGGGGTTGCGTGAAACGCAGGATCCTGCGCAACAGCCATCGGAGCAATAATAAAATAATGATAATGGTAAAAATCAGAGCAACCAGACGAATGGCTACTTCCGAGGCCAGCTCCAGAGACGCACCAAAGACCATGCCGGGTAATAAATATGCTGGCGCCCAGGCGATGGCAGACAGGATGTTGATAATAGTGAAACGTAAGGGTGACATTCCCATCATACCAGCGATGGTTGGTATGATTGCGCGAACCGGACCAACAAAACGTCCCATGGCAACACTTTTACCGCCGTGTTTGCTGAAATAATTTTCGCCAGCCTGGATCTGGTTTTTAAAAAACCTGAAGGGCCAAATATTTTTTAGTTGTGATTTATAGTGATAACCAACCCAGTAGCTCAGGCCATCACCGGCTATCGCACCTGTTATACAGAGCAACATCGTGTTGGCCATGTCCAGGTAACCAAGTGATATCAGTGCGCCGAATGAGATAATAAGAATTGCACCTGGCACCAGTGTACCGATGACCAGCAAAGACTCCAGGAACGCTGTACCAAAGATGAGAGCGTTAGCTAGAACTGGATAATTATTTATCCAGTCTATGATCCATGCGAGTTGTGGGTGAATGGCTGCGTCCATGTCGCCTATTCTGCCACTGAATGCTTGTTAGCGCTAACGGGTATAGTATTCAGGTGTTAATGCTCTGGGTGTAAACTATCTTGCGTGTTTGCACTAAAGCTTTTTGAAAATATTGGCGGCAGCATAAATAGTGTCAATAATGTCTTGCTCGGAATGACTGGCTGATACAAACCCTGCTTCAAACGCAGATGGGGCAAGATATACGCCCTCGTTGAGCATACCGTGGAAAAATAATTTAAAACGATCCTGGTTAGTATTGCTGACTTGATAGAAGTTACTGATGCGCTCTTCTTCACTAAAGAAGAATCCGAACATGCCGCCAACAGTATTTGCAGTTAGCGGGACGCCCGCTTCTCGTGCTTTTTCGAGTACGCCGTTTACGAGGGTTTCAGTTTTAGTGGTCAGGTTATTATAAAAATCAGGCTCACTGATCAGTTCCAGCGTTTTCAGTCCGGCTGCCATAGCGACAGGATTGCCCGATAACGTGCCCGCCTGATACACAGGGCCAAGTGGTGCAATGTGTTCCATAATTTCACGTTTACCACCGAAGGCACCTACGGGCATGCCTCCACCTATTACCTTACCCAATGTTGTCAGGTCAGGTTTAATCCCGTAATGAGCCTGTGCACCACCTAGAGCTACACGAAAACCAGTCATGACTTCATCAAAAATCAGGACAGTGCCATATTCATTACAGACCTCTCGCAAACCTTCAAGAAAACCAGGTTCGGGTGGGATGCAATTCATATTGCCTGCTACGGGTTCAACAATAATGCATGCTATCTGGCCGCCAACATGAGAAAAAGCCTCTTTGACTTCGTCGATATTATTGTATTGTAAAGTAATAGTATGTTCTGCCAGTGCAGCAGGAACACCTGGTGAGGTGGGTACACCCAGCGTCAATGCACCAGAGCCTGCTTTAACCAGTAATGAATCAGAATGCCCGTGGTAACAACCTTCAAATTTGACTATTTTATCCCGACCGGTAAAACCACGTGCAAGACGAATAGCACTCATGGTCGCTTCAGTACCAGAACTGACCATACGAACCATATCCATTGATGGGACAAGTTCACAAACCTTATCTGCCATTTCGGTTTCGAGCACAGTAGGTGCGCCGAAGCTTAGGCCATTTTCAGCTGTGGTTTGCACCACTTTGATCACTTCGGGATGTGCGTGTCCAACAATCATGGGTCCCCATGAGCCGACGTAATCAATATAACGTTGATCGCTTTCGGACCAGGCATAGGCGCCCTGTGCACGCTTGAAAAACAGCGGCTCACCACCGACACCCTTGAAAGCACGTACGGGCGAGTTTACGCCGCCTGGGATATGTTGTTGTGCCTGGTTAAACAATTCATGAGAGTGGGGCATAGTAAGTTCCTTTCGGATCGATCAACAGGCTGCCTATTATAAAGAAGTGGTGGAAAAGTAAAAGGATTACTCTTTTTTGCCGATAGTTTGATTGTAAAACTGGAATCATCGGGTTCAATGTATATACTGATGAAAGGGTTTCGTTTCAGGAGAAAAAGTCTGGTCAACATAGCACAATATCATTCTGGCTTTATTGACCGCCTGATTCCACCCCGGCTTCGTGAGAAAAATGAAGATCTGATGCGCTGCAGGATTCTTGCAGGGCTGATTTTTTATATTATTGTGGCCGATAGTGTCATGGCTCTGGTCAGGTTGACTACGAGCGGATTGACCCCGGCTACTATTGTCACGATAGTGGCGATTCCTGTTTTTTGTGGTTTGTTGCTTGTTTTCTGGTTGACGGGTTCTCGCAAGTTAACCGGTGATGTCCTAGTGCTGATTACAATTGCGGTCATTGTCCTGACAGCCTGGCGTGATGGTGGATTGTCTGCACGCACGATTTTCTGGTTTCCTTGTGTGCCGCTCATTGCTAATTTTCTAGCAGGGAAAATACGCTCATTTTGGTCGACGTTGATTTGTTGGGTTGCCTTGTTATCAATGTATATTGCACATGACAGAGGGTTATTGATTGGTTATGAAGGAGTGGATTCATTGGCTGGCAGGTTGTCAGCAGCCATGGCATCAGTTTTTTTTGTTGCTATTATTTCCTATTTATATGAGGAAAGTCATAAACGTGCAGAGGAAGAAAGGGCCGTGCTTGGGCGCTCTAAAAATAACTGGGTTTCCATGGTTAGTCATGAGTTACGCACACCGTTAACGGCTATTTATGGTTCGCTGGGCCTGATTATGGAAGTTGATAAGAAGCTTGATGGCAATACAATGGAAATGATGGGTATCGCCTATTCCAATTGCCAGCGATTGGTGCGCCTGGTTAATGATGTGTTGGATGTCGAGAAGATAGAAAGTGGTGAGTTAAAGCTCAACAAAGCAGACACTGACCTGCTGGCGCTAGTACGTGAGGTTGAATTAACGAATCGCGATATAGCTAAAAAAAGAGGTATCAGCATCGATGTATACAGTGATCAAAATGAGTTGCATTTACAGGTAGATGCTGATCGTATTGTACAGGCTTTGCAAAATCTGGTTTCTAATGCGATAAAATTTTCACCAGATAATACAACGGTCAAGATACAGGTAGGGCGACATGAGAAAGAAGCTCAGATAAGTGTTAGTGATCGAGGTCCTGGTATAACACCTGAATTCGAAGACAAGATCTTTACACGATTTGCACAGGCCGACCATATTGATACGCGAGGTTATGATGGTAGTGGGCTTGGCTTAAGTATTAGCAAGTCAATTATTGAACAGCATGGTGGGATAATTGGCTTCAGGAATAATGCCAGTAAAGGCGCTACATTTTATTTCATGTTACCTTATGACTGAATTAGTTTAGTCAAATTTCGTGCGGCTGTTTCTATATCTTTTTGTGCAAACACAGAAGAAATAACAGCTAACATGTCAGCGCCAGCATTGATTAATCCAGTTGCATTATCAAGATTGATTCCGCCGATAGCTGCAACAGGAATGCTAATATATTGGTTTGCTTCAGTGAGTAATTCAGGTTTGGCTTTCACCGCATCAGGTTTGATTGTAGAATCAAAAAATCGACCAAAGGCGACATAATTGGCACCCTGTTTTTCGGCATCGATAGCGAGTTGAAGATCGTTATAACATGAAACGCCAATAACGCTATCGGCTCCCAGTATCTCGCGCGCTTGCTGTAGGTCGGCATCGTGTTTTCCAATGTGTATCCCATGAGCACCCGCTTTCTTTGCCAGTGTGATATCGTCATTAATTATAAACAATACACCATTATTGCGGCATAGATTATTGAGTTCTATTGCTTGTTGCAGGCGTTGTGCTGGTGATGATGTTTTGTCACGATACTGCACGACTGAGCATCCGCCATCGATGGCTTGTGCAACGCATGCATTTATTTTGTCAGCAGGGGTAAGATGTTGATCAGTAAGAACATAGAGTCCAGTAAGCCTGGGGTCCATTGTGGTGTTATTAGTATCAGTCATTTTGCCCAGAAGAAGCGGTTTGGTATCAATTGTCCGCGACCGATTTGATAGGCGTTTTTCAGACTTTGCCAACTGTATTCTTGTGCTTCATGGATAGCGGTTAGTGGTTCTTTTCCTTGCGCGATTAAACCGGCAATGCTTGATGCCAGGGTGCAACCTGAACCGTGATGTTCACCTTCCAGTCGAGGCCATTGAAACTGCTCCAGTTTACGTTGATCATTGTAAAGCGTATTGTAGATATGTTCGGTGGGTTCATGCGCACCTGTGATTAATACAAATTCACAACCACTATTAAGTAAGGAGGTTGCACAGTCATCCAGGTCGTCTGCGTCGGGTGCTAACAGACGTGCTTCCAGAGAATTGGGTGTGAGTATGGTAGTTAATGGGATTATTTCTTTTTTTATCGCCTCTCTTACGGTGTCTGAATTCAAGGTTGTATTTGCGCCACTGGCTAATACTGGATCAAAAATGACCGGGATGTTATCCAGACTCGAAATAATCTGGTGAATAGATTTTATAATGCGTATGTCGCTTACCAGGCCTATTTTTATAGCGGCTACTTGTATATCGTCGAGGAGTGTTTGCGCTTGTTCAAGAACAAGGTCAGCATCAACCGGAACGACTCTGTGAACATCGTGAGTGTCTTGTATCGTCAGTGCCGTAATAATAGGACAGGCATGGCAGCCTTGGCTACCAAGTGCTTCTATATCGGCCTGAATGCCTGCTCCACCACTCGGGTCGAGGCCTGAAAAGACAAGTACAGTAGGTATGTTTTGTGACATGCTTTTATTATACATAAAAGTATTGTTAATATGGTCGGGAGATTTTTTTAAAAAAATGTTTTTCTTCAGCATAAAACATGTGACAATTAGCCTTAGGTAGAGTGAAATAATAATCGTTTTAACAAAATCAGGTTTGTAGTTTATGAAAACATACATGTGTGTCATTTGTGGCTTTATTTATGATGAAAGCAAGGGTTTGCCTGATGATGGTTTCCCACCGGGTACACGTTGGGATGATATTCCATTAAATTGGGTGTGCCCTGAATGCGGCGCCAGCAAAGACGATTTCGAAATGATTGAAGTTTAACTGACTTTAATTGTCGGGTATTTTACGGTTTATGTACAATAGTATTTTGCTCGGTTTTGCAGGTATTGAAAAATATCTTCTGTAATAATTCCCTGTTATTACAGCTTGTTGTGTGTTTTTTTGGTTCTTCTCCTTGTTCGTTATTTCCACATTATTACTATGCGGTAACTTGAGATTTTTCGTCTAGACTTAATAATGCTAGAGGAAAAACAAAAAAGAGAAACTGTCATGAATATAGAAACGGAATGGGGTCAAATGTTGGCTAGTTCTGCTGGCGAATATTGTGACTTGATTGATCATATAGAGCAGGTTAATGGTGATTGGCTGGATGATTTGTCGGCGTTGTTACCACGCATTCACGCTGCGATTTCTTCTATGGACGGACGTGACGATAAATGCCCGCATGAACCTGGTGCGGATCTGGATCTGGATCGACGGTTTGAATTATACAGTCGTTTACGCAAATTGCTTGGTGATCACGATGGCTACATGCTTGAGTTTGATAAGCTGGAGGACTTTGATGGTGCGAGCGGCAGCCTGGCTGATGACTTTACTGATATCTATTTTGAACTTAAGAAGGGCCTTGATCTTTTAGGGTCTGAGCCAGATGCCTTGTCGCGTGCTGTTAGTGTATGGTATGGCAGTTATTTATGGCACTGGGGCCAGCACCTGGTTGATGCAGAAAAACACCTGTATGACATACAGGTTCACCGCCGGTTAGGGTCGCATTGTATGGTTATCTAGTATTGATTGCACCAGACTACTTCGGTTGTGATGTCTCCATCTTGGGAGAGACTTAACCAACGATAACCGGCACTTTTATTTTCATCAATGGCAAAATCCTTCGACTGTGGTAAAAATTGTTTGCATGTCGAAGGTGATGCCAATAGTTGTATATGGTCTTTTTGCTGTGCAAATTCCTGATGCACATGCCCCCATAATACTGCCTTGACCTGGCTGTGTTGTCTGATTATGTCGAAAAATTGCGACCCGTTTTCAAGCTGCATTGTATCTAACCAGGCACTTCCGATTGCGACAGGTTGATGATGCAGGCAGATCAGCGTATGCAGGTCGGAGTGTTGTGTGAGATTGTCCGTTAAAAGGTTTAATTGTTCATTATCCAGGCAGCCTGACTCACTGTTTGTTATGGTTGAGTCGAGCATGATGATTTGCCATGAGTCGAATATAATTTGTGATTGGGTGCTGATCCATTGACTTGGCATGGTTTGTTGCATGAGTGCGGGGACATCGTGATTACCCGGTAATATATAGATGGGTATCTGTAAGAGGTTAAGTATGGCCCGGAGGCGTTCATAACCCCTGGTGGTTTCATCGTGGGTCAGGTCGCCAGTAATTAGAATAAGATCTGCTTTGCGTGTCCCGTTTTGTACGTGTCGTAAAACTAACTCGAGAGATTCTCGGGTATTGATCCCCATGAGCGGGAAATCAGGTTCTGCATGCAAATGCAGATCAGTGAGGTGAAGTATATCCAGCAAATTAATGATTACGAATGAGGAGGGTTAATTTTACCAACTTTCCAGAAAACGAAGTCATTAAATCCATAAACTTCACCTTCCATAAAAACAGTACCATTGTTGGGCAGGGCGATACCGACAGTACAAACACTATCAATAGCGTTTGCAATCGGATCACCATCATAGTGAGGCCGTATTGCCAGGCAATTGATCTGGAGGTCTTCAAATTGTACGGGTTCAGTTGTGTTCAGGATAAAGTATTGACTGCCTTCGGGGCCACGGACAATAAATTGACCATTTAGCCTGATTGGGTTGGGGCCGACATAGTCGTCCAGGTCATATACTTCGAGTGTGTGTGTCTTATTCGTCATGCGGATTGTACTCGTACTGAACAATGACTAACTCTATACTACTTTTTTATGTTGTAGCAAGATGTTGTCTAAGTTATAGTTTTTTAAAGAAAACTTGTGATTTTCGCTGGTAATTATAAAGGGCTTTTCGCTTCATAGGTAATGTTTTGATGTCCTTTTGACTAAAACCTTTTTCCTGGAACCAGTGTGAGGTTTGTGTTGTGAGCACAAATAAACCGTCCATGCCAAGAGAACGAGACTGTTTTTCTATATGCTCAAGCATCATTTCACCTCTGCCATCTTTCTGGTAGTCAGGATGAACAACCAGGCAAGATAATTCACTGAGTTTGTCCTTCATGTATGACTGCATGGCGGCGCAGCCAATAATCATTCCATCTCGTTCAATTACTGTGAATTGACTGACATCAACCTCTAACACTTCTCGTGAACGCTTAACAAGTACGCCTTTTTCTTCAAGCGGTTTAATGAGTTCGAGAATGCCGCCTATATCTTCAATATTGGCACAACGCATCTCCTCGAATGTTTCGGCAGTGATCAGTGTGCCGGTACCATCGCGTGTAAATAGCTCCTGTAGCAAGGCACCATCGATCTTCCTCTGAATCAAATGGGCTCGACGAACACCAAAACGACAGGCGTGGATGGCGCTACGTAAATGTGTTCGTAGCTCGTCAGATAACTTGCTTTGGCTATCAAGTAATCGATCAGCGGCAGCAGGCGCGAGTTCATGAATGAGTTGTTTTTTACTGTCTTTTAAACCTGCTCCCTCAAGCATGAACAATAGTTTATCAGCCTGTAACTCAACGGCAGCTGTTGTTGCAACTTCTTCGGCACTGAGGTTGAAAACTTCACCAGTGGGTGAGTATCCCAGTGGAGACAGCAGGACAATATTATCCTGGTCAAGTCGCGCACGGATTGCATCCGTATCCAGGCGCCTGATTTCCCCGGTGTGCTGGAAGTCTATGCCGTCGCGAATACCCAGAGGTTTAGCAGTGACAAAATTACCACTAGCGACTCGCAACTGTGCACCCGCCATGGGTGTGTTGGGTAACCCCGTGGATAACTGTGATTCAATTTCTACGCGTACACAACCCACTGCCTCCTTGACGCAAGCCAGTGCTTTATTATTGGTTATGCGCAGACCTTTTTCATACTGCGTTTCAATCCCGTCACGTTTCAGGCGTTTGTCTATTTGCGGTCGTGAGCCGTGCACCAGAATCAGCTTTATGCCCAGGCTATTGAGAATGGCAATATCGTGAATTAGCGGTTCGAAGTGTTTGTCCTGCACCGCTTCACCACCAAAAACGAGCACAAAAGTGCGCCCCCGATGTGCATTCACATAGGGTGATGTGTTACGGAACCAACTAATGAAGTCCCGTGATGAATCAATGTCGTCAGCGTCCAAAGTCCTTGTCCTGAAAGAGGTTTAGTGCGTAAGGTAACGTTTTATCAGGTAAATTTGCAAGTTTTATATATATTTTATTGGTATTTTTTAGTTGAATTTAGATGTTTGGTGTTCGTGAAATTCTGCTGGATTAGCTATGGCTGAAGAGGGCTCAAAGATAACTATTTAATAATCTGAAATTACTTACCTAAACTAATTAATAAAACACATTGTTTTCTTGTGTGCTTAGCATTTTTTGAGTTATTTGCACCCGTTATATCCAGTAAAATAGTATCTGACTAGTCCATAAAACAGGTGCGTAATCTTCAAGCAATAAAAAGCTAATATCTGTTAGAATCACTCTAAATATTAAGACGGACAGAGGTCAGCAATGCCTAAATACAGATCAAGAACCACTACCCACGGCAGAAATATGGCAGGTGCCCGAGCATTATGGCGCGCTACCGGCATGAAAGATGGTGATTTCGATAAGCCGATTATTGCCATTTCGAACTCGTTTACCCAGTTTGTGCCAGGGCATGTGCACTTGAAAGACCTGGGTCAACTGGTGGCGCGTGAAATTGAAAAGGCTGGTGGTGTGGCGAAGGAGTTCAATACGATCGCCGTTGATGATGGTATCGCCATGGGGCATGGTGGCATGTTGTACTCCCTGCCGTCGCGCGAGATTATTACTGATGCAGTTGAATATATGGTTAACGCTCACTGCGCTGATGCACTCGTATGTATTTCAAACTGTGACAAGATCACCCCGGGAATGCTGAATGCAGCCATGCGCCTTAATATACCGACTGTATTTGTTTCAGGTGGTCCAATGGAGTCGGGCAAGAGTGTAATAGACGGCAAAGAGGTGCACCTGGATCTGGTTGATGCCATGGTCTCGGCAGCGGATGATAGTGTCAGTGATGAAGATGTGATGACTATGGAACGTTCGGCTTGTCCGACCTGTGGCTCGTGTTCGGGTATGTTCACAGCTAATTCCATGAATTGCCTGACTGAAGCATTGGGTCTGTCATTGCCAGGTAACGGCAGTACACTGGCGACTCATGCCGATCGCGAACGTTTGTTCCTTGAGGCAGGGCGACTGATTGTTGATATTACCAAGCGCTATTATGAGCAAAATGATGAGTCGGTTTTGCCTCGATCCACAGCAAGTTTTGCGGCATTTGAAAATGCCATGTCTCTTGATATCGCCATGGGTGGTTCGACTAACACGATCCTGCATTTACTCGCAGCGGCGCAGGAAGGTGACGTGCCATTTACTATGGATGATATTGATCGTCTATCTCGTAAGGTGCCTAACTTGTGCAAGGTGGCCCCATCGACACAGAAATACCATATGGAAGATGTACATCGTGCCGGTGGTGTAATGGCTATTCTCGGTGAGCTGGATCGGGCAGGGTTGCTTAATACTGACGTCTCCACTATTCATAATGACAATCTCGGAAATGCATTAAAAATGTGGGATGTCTGTCAGACTCGAAGCGAAAAGGTTCGTGAATTTTTCATGGCAGGCCCTGGCAATGTTCCAACCCAGACGGCTTTTAGTCAGAGTAAACGCTGGCCGAGCCTGGATGTGGATCGAGAGAATGGTTGTATTCGTAATCTCGAAAATGCCTATAGTAAGGACGGTGGCCTGGCTGTTTTGTACGGCAATATTGCACTTGATGGTTGCGTGGTTAAAACAGCTGGTGTTGATGAAAGCATACTTACCTTCAGTGGCCCTGCACGACTTTTTGAAAGTCAGGATGCCGCAGTTGCAGCGATTTTGGCAGACGAGATCAAGGAAGGCGATGTCGTTGTTATTCGTTACGAAGGTCCACGCGGCGGACCAGGTATGCAGGAGATGTTATACCCGACCAGCTATCTCAAATCCAAAGGTTTGGGTAAAGCATGTGCACTGATAACGGATGGGCGTTTTTCTGGCGGCACATCTGGCCTGTCGATTGGTCATGCTTCACCTGAGGCTGCCGAAGGTGGCGCAATCGGACTGGTAGAAGAAGGCGACACAATAGAAATAGACATCCCCAATCGTGGTATCCGAGTCGCGATCAGTGATGAAGAACTGGACGGACGCCGCAAAAAAATGGATGCCAGTGATAATGCCTGGAAACCTGTTAATCGTGATCGTGTCGTGTCCAATGCTCTCAAGGCCTATGCAGCGATGACAACGTCTGCATCCAGGGGTGCGATCAGGGATGTGAGTCAATTGGAGAAATAACTTTTATAGGCGTGAAGCTTAATGTTTCACGCTGTGTGATTACATGAGCTCCCGAATGTCGAGTTAACGACGTTCGGATACTAGAATCCGGACCAGAGAAATTGGCTGGCAATGGTTCGGTAAGGCCGCCATGCTTCAGCAATTTCCCGATAAATATGTTCTTTGGTGTCAGTGCTTAATTGGTAGTGTCGTTGCATCGATTTGCGTAGTATGAGATCACCTAGCGGTAAAATATCCGGTCTGTGTAACGCGTTAATCAGAAACAGTTCGGCTGTCCATGGGCCGATACCGGGATACTTGATGAGTGTCCCAATAATTGCGTCATCGTCAAGTGTTTTTAATAATCTGAAATTTAACTCCCCATTGATAACGGCTTCAGCGAGTGTGCGGATATAGTGTAGCTTGTTCTCTGAGATACCACAGTTACGTAGCGTGTGATCTTTTAATTGATGTAAGTTGTCTGCTTTGAATGATTTTCCACCCTGTTTTTCCAGCAGGCGAGACACAATGGTCTGGCCCGCTTTAATCGACAATTGTTGGTTGATAATGGTGCGAATGAGAATGTGAAAGGAACTGGTCCTGTTTCTTGTGTAAATATTAGCCAAAGATGGTCCATGAATATTCACAAGTCCCGCCATGACAGGGTCACTTTTCTGCAGGTGTTTGAAGGCAGCATTTGGTGTAATTTTGATCATGATAATTTTTCTCGAGTCTCTGTATGTTGCTATGGTTGTTTGTAAAACGCACGATGGTTAACGGGCACGTTTTAAGGTATTTTTGTCAAAACTTCGCTTGTTCAGGCCAATGCGGAATTCGAGTTTACTCAAACTTAGCATGGTTTTTTTACCATTCTGCTGGTTTTCCATGATTTGTTCATGTGCACGCCAGTATCGATCAAGGTATTTCGTGTATTTTTGGAAGCGCAGTATTTTTAATAGCGTATTTTTTCTGTCATAGAATTCTATTTTGAGTGGAATGTAACGTTCTTTATCAATCCAGACAATTTGACGTGAATAGCCAGAGTGGCTGTAGTTTGGTTGGTTTTCGACAACCAGCGTGTCGGTGCCATTAAACGTTTCTTCGCGCAAGAATGTATATCGGTATTTTTTCACTTCAAAAGAGGAGAGGTCTTCGTATGCAAACTGACTACCCATGAATGGGCCGGATTTGTTGGACGAAGAAATACGTTTGACACGTTTTAATGAAGGCAGATAAAGCCACTGATGGTCAGGGGTGACCGCATGCGAGTAAGATAAAAATGACGTGCCTTTTATGTCTCTGGGGCTGTCAAAAATAGTTAGGCTTTTATCGCCATCACCAGGAACTTCCATAATTTTCAGGCGAATGGCACGGTTGCTTTTATCCCCCTGTTTGTTGACAAGGATCATTTTCATATTGGTAGAATAATTCTTCCAGCCGCTATCGCGTAGCTCGACTTCTTTTGCAATAACGAGACCTTTTTCTTCTGCTGTTAGCGCATAGGCGGTATTTAGCATCAGCGTGCTGAGTAAAGTAATGGTTAATATTCTTTTCATTTAGGCGTCCTCTAGTGCTGTTTGTTGGATGATGATTTTGTTGCCTGATATTGAGTCATCTTGCGCTTCGGTGACATATTCACGTTTATCGAATTTGATTAGTAATGCAGGTAATAACAGGAAGTCCACGATGATGGCTATACCGATGGTAATTGCGGTGATTAAACCCAGGTCGAAATTTAATTTGAAACTCGAAAATGTGAGCACAGAAAACCCACTGACCAATACGATTGTGGTAATGATCAGTGCAGTACCGACATTAGAGAAGGCATAACGAACAGCCTGCTCAGGGTTCAAGCCTTTTTCGCGCCGAGCCCGCAGATACTTACTCAGAAAATGTACTGTGTCATCGACGATAATGCCGATGGTCATGCCGAGGCCGACGGCCAGTGTAAATCCCACTTCGCCTATCAGTATGCCCCATATGCCAAATGCCATGACAGGTGGTACCAGGTTGGGGATCAAGCTGATTAAGCCAATTTTAAACGAGCGTAATGAAATCATGATCATTAGTGAAATCAATGTTAACGCAAAGGCCACTCCACCGATCATTTGATATACCGTTCTCAGGCTGATATGAGAAAACATATACAAAGGGCTGCTGGCAATAAGTTCATAACCTGCTGCATTATTGGATAACCATTCTTTGGCGCGTTGATGAAGTGCAATCATCTTGTTATTAGATAAATTATGTAGTGAGACCACGATACGTGTGGCAGATTTATCCAGATTGATCTGATTGTTTAAATCCAGCCCGTAAGGTAATGACATTTCATAAAGTAATAAATATTGTGCGGACATTTCCTTGTTATCTGGCAAGCGATACCAGTCCGGGTTGTCACCATGTAGATTTTTATTCAGCCGTTTTAGTATGTCACTGATGGTGTTTACGTGTACTACTTCAGGTTGCTGGTATAACCATTGTTGAAAATTATCAATGGTTTTCAGATATCGAGGTACGCTAATGCCGTTGCTTTGGTTGGATTGGAGTGAGTACTCAAGATAATAAGGTCCGACCAGATGGTCAGAGGCGTAGTCGGTATCAACCCTGAAAGCAATCGTTTTATCGAAGTATTCCCAGATGTTGTCATTAATATTGTTTTGCGGAATAAAAGCGACGAGCAACAATGTCAAGGCTGTAAATGACCATAGCAAGGTTGATCGTCGACGGATGACGAAGTCTGCAAAACCACCCATGTGACGGTTGTTATGATTTTCGATTACCTTAACCCGCATCGGTAATAACATGATTAACCAGGGTAAAAATGCCATGGAAAGTATTAACGCTATAATGACGCCCATGGCAACCATGTTACCGAGATCGTGAAACGGAGGTACGTCTGAAAAATGCATGGACATGAAACCGACTACCGTGGTGATGGTTGCCAATGCCACGGGCTGTATATTGATACGTAAACTTTCAATGAGGGCCTCACGTTTTGTCATGCCTGAGCGCATAGCGTGGATTAGTGACACCAGAATATGCACTGCGTTGGCAACAACAATCGTCATTACAATGGTAGGAGAACCAGCCGAGACAGGTGTCAGTTGTACGCCTAACCAACCGGAGAATCCCATGGTCGCCATAATAGACATGATTATCACTACCAGAATGCTCAACGTACCAGAAATGCTACGCAGGAAAACAAGCAAACCAAAAATGATCAGCCCGAACATGATGAGTGTCAGTGAACTCATGTCATTTAATGAGGCTTCCATAAACGCGTTGTCCATAACAACCAGCCCGGTGAGATGCATCTCCAGATTAGGATTGCGACTTTTTAGTTGCTCAGCCAGATCACGGGCGAAGGCCGTTACAGTCGGGTTGCCTTCGGGTGAATTTTTTGGCAGGTTGATGGTGACGCTGACGGCAGTGACAGCGGCATCGGCAGAAATAACTCGATTTAACAGTAGGGGTTCGTGCAGGGCAATTTTACTGATAGTAATAAGCTCTGTGTTATTGAGTGTCTCTGCATTTTTAACCAGATCGGTGACAACCAGATCATCACCGTTGGCATAGGTGTGCTGGAAATTGGTGATGGAGTCTACGCGTGTGGAAAAGGGCATTTGCCAGGCTTGTTTAGTTAGCCATTCTACACTGGTAAGCGTTTCGCGCGAAAATACCTTGCCGTCTTTTGGTGCAATAATAAATAACACATTATCGGATTTATCGTAAGTATTTTGTAGTGTCGTGAAATCGATCAGTTGTGGATTGTCGTCTGAGAACCAGACATCATAATCCGTTGCGAAACTAATGAAACGGCCACCGCTGGCCAGTGATCCGACAATAACTAACGAAAGGAGCATGAGTAACCAGCGCCATCGAACCAGTGTGGTTGAGAGAGCGAGTGTTCTATCTGTTGTTTTATTTTGTCCATTCATTTGATGTCACCTGTTAATGCGTATAAGTTTGTACACAGTGATATGTGGTAGTGAAGCTCTCAGGGATTTAGAATCCGGGTTAGTCAGTTGATTGCAGGTAGTGGTGATTTCACCGGCTCGAACTGTAGAGTGACTTCCAGATGGTTTTTAGTGGCCGCCAATGTTTCGGGTAGAGACTGCTCAAGTTTTTTACGCATGACAAGTTTATGGAGAATCTTACCGAGTAAGCCATATCGTAGATCGTAACTGAAAGTAACCTGTAGTTTTGTTGTTTGATCATCAACATGCTCCAGCCACCAGGTGCTGCGAGATTTAGCCAAAGGGCCCAGCGGTGTAACGGAATAGGTGAATCCTTTTCCTTCTTGCCAGTCAGTAATGACCTCCTGAATACTGCCGAAACCGGCGATATCACAATGTCTTCCCGTGCCTATACCGGAAGTTTGTGTGCCAAGGTAATATGATTTCGTTACAGAGGGGGCCCAGTTTGAGACATGGCCAAAGTCTTTCAGAAGATCCCAGGCAACTGATGCCGACGTATTTATTATAATTTCACTCTTTACTTCATATCTTCCAGGTAATTGAGGCGTGTTCATGTTGATCTCCTGATTAACAAGTTGTAGTGACTTAACTTTAGCTCTCAAATAGTGGATAATAAATACATATATCAAGCCATTAATGGTGCATTTATTATCCAGTAAGAAGTGTCATTATTCGCAGGCATGAGTCTTCCATAACTAAGCGTGATGAATGCTACAAATGAATTGAGGAGTATTTATGGCAAATTGGGACGATACCAGATTCGTACTGGCACTAGCACGTGCAGGCACCATAAGAGGGGCGGCAAAAAGCCTGTCAGTTAATCATACAACGGTTTCGAGAAGAATTGCTGCACTTGAAAAGCAACTGTCTGCCCGCTTGTTTGAGCAAACGCCCACAGGATACGTTATGACGGCATCCGGGAGAATAATCAGTCAGGCAGCTGAGAAAATGGAAGACTTGCTGATAGGGTCACAAAGGCGAATTGAAGGTGCGGATATTGAGCTGACCGGCGATGTACATATCCATATACCCGATATATTCGCTGAATGGGTATGTGAGCGATTAGCTCATTTTTCACAACAACATCCTAAATTACAGATAAATCTTAGCAGTGAAACAGCCGTGGCAGACCTTGCAAGGAGGGAAGCAGATATTGCACTGAGGTTCGCCGATTCGCCTCCTTTGGATATGGTGGGACAAAAGGTGTGTCAGCTTCCAGTTGCAGTGTATGCCAGTAGAAATTGCGAGATAGATGCTTCCAGGTCTTTTAATAGCTATCCCTGGGTTCGTTGGGCTGCTATTTATAGCCAGACTATGCTTGAGCAATGGACAGAAGAAGTGTGCGCAGGGTCACCCACTGTCACCAGGGTGACGACATACCAGACCTTAACCAGTCTAATACGAAATGGAGCTGGCATCGGCTGTTTGTCACCCTGGTTTGCTGAGGATGATCCGGAATTAAAGCGTATCTCCCCTGTAATAGAGGAGATAGCGATGGATGTATGGGTGCTAATACATCCCGATTTAAGGGGCGTGAGACGAATCAAGGCTTTGAAGGACTTACTTATTGAGTTATTTGCCAGTAAAGTAGAAAGTTGTCCTTAATGAAGAATAGAATTGAGTTGTGAATAGTACGCATTGAATAGAAAAAAATTATTGCCATGTTGTGCAGAATTCTCGACTTCGTCTGACATTAAATAATGACACCTGGAAGATTATATCTGGAATGGCTTAATAAGCTGGATATTTGTAACGAAAGGCGCAGGCCACTATCGCCATTCCATGGGCTGCGCATCATTAGGTCTTTCTGGTCATTCAATGAAGGTAAAAAGGGAGAGATAATTCTGCTCATGGATGTAGATAGTCAGCTAACTTTTTCATCTCTCCCTGAATAAAATGTATGCTAGTTTTTCATTCGAAATGACTTATGGCAACCCTTGCATGTGTTGAGTACTTTTTTAAACTGGTTTTTTATTTCTCCGATATCATCTTCATTACTTACTGCAACCAGTAATTCTGTTTCCTTGATTAAATCCAATGTGTATTGGTTTACTTTTTTTTCATTATTGAAATAATCAGGTTTAACGCGTGTGTTTTTCCAGCCTTTTCCCGTTTTTGTTGCAGGCGTGAATAATGTCTGAATATTTGATTTTGCTATTGCTGCTAATACTTCTGCTGCAGCCAGTACCTTCTCTTGATTAAACGCTTCAGGATTTTTGATCACGTGTTTTTTAATGATGCCCATATTCCAGCGCATAAACATGAATCCGGATTGACGAAATTTTATTTTGTCTTCGGCTGTTTGCTGTGATAATGCTGCGGGGGCATATGTAAGGCATGTACCTAACAAGGTTGTTATAGTTAATAGAGATGTGATTTTTTTCTTCATTGATTTCTCCAGTGAGTAATAGACCCGGTAGGGTGTTAGTTAATTAAATATCTGCTGTAATATGTGTGCGAGCACCCCGCTTTCGATGCCATAAAACAGCGTTAACGCCACTACAGAAGCAGTGGTGAGGCTCAAGATGCAGTTGTTATGTTTTTTTTCTGATCGTGAATTGAAAGCTGATTCAGGCTGCCCGATCATCATGGGTGTGATCAGGTTTTTATGGAGTATAAAAAAATAAAAACTGATAGCGCTCAAGTGTAAAACGATCATCCATAATAAGCCATTGGAAAGCGTGATATGTAAGGCTGTTAATTTTTCGCTGGTGGCGCTGCTGACTAATATATAAAAAGGGGCGGTGATATCAATCTCATCATCGATGGCAAATAACCCGGTGATGGATTGCGCCAGGCACAGACATAACAGCAGTATTGAAGCGGCGGTACCATGTGGTGAACGTTTGGCTCCCGGGTTACCTGATTTGTAATAAAGTTGTATGCGTTCAAGTGTGAGTAAAGCTGAACTGAATCGGGAAATTGCGGGCCCGGACATTCCCCAAATAAGTCTAAATATGATGAGTGAAAAAATCAGGATGCCAAAATGGATATGCCAATACAGCCATTCATCGCCCAGCTCGGCTGTTGCATAACTGCCAATAATACTTACCACAAGTAACCAGTGGAAAATTCTCAGCGGTAGGGTGTGAATCATTGGGTAATGGTTATTGCTTATGATTCCTGAATTCATTATTTACCTGATTGTGCCCAGGTAGGTTTCTATAGCCTTAAGCATGGAGTCTTCCTTGCCAGAAAAAAAATGGTCCGCATCATCGATACGTATTTGTTTTGAGGTTTTATGTATTAATGACTGTTTGCGTTTCTTTGCTGATGTTAATACGTGAGATAAATCTTGTTCGCCATAGAGATCGAGTACGGGTGCTTTGATGTTTTTGAAGGTATCGCCTTGTGTCAGGCTGAGTGAGACCCAGGCACTGATATCTTTCGGATTGGTGCGCATGTAAATGCGGCTCATACGTGAACCATTACTATGCGAGACAATGGCGATTTTTTTATAACCTTTGTTTTTTAGATAGGTTACGGAAAGTTGTAAACGTTCAGCCGCCTCAGGAAAAAGGGCGGGGTAGACTTTATAAGATGCATCTGAAGCCAGTATCGGCATTTGTATGGAGAAGGTACTGTAGCCGGCATCATACAACCCCCTGCGTAGTGTACCGATCATGCCCCAGTCAGGATGAAGCCCCATGCCATGTACTATGATGACGCCCAGGCGCGAGTTGTCGGCTTCTGCCAGAAGCCCAAGAAATGTGTGGCCGTTCTTTTGTGGCAGGTAAACCGCATCACTGAAGATCAGTTCGGGGGTAATTTCGTCTGCCCAACGTTTTTCTCGAGCATAATCCGGGGCTGCAGATATAGAGAATGTTATAAATAACAGCCCTATGGATAGTATAAGCTGGCGTGTAATAATTGTATAAAATAGTTTCATATGTCCTCTGGTACCCGATTGTTGCTCTTTCTTTGACTTGTAGGTGAGTCTAATCTGTTTTATTCTGCAAAATAATTAGCAGTTTATGCAAAACCAGTTTGCAAATAAGCATAGGTTAAAAGATGTATTCTCGTTCTACACAAAAGCTTGATGAGAAAAGAGGGTTTTATGGAGTGGGATGACCTGAAGATTATTTTGGCGATCGGCCGTGCCGGCTCACTTTCTGGTGCAGCGCGGTCCTTGAGTCTGAATCACAGTACGGTGTTCAGGCGAATCAATACGATAGAGAAAAAACTTGAGGTGCGTTTCTTTGAACGCTTGCCAAAAGGTTATGTGCTTACCGATGCAGGTGAAATAGCAATGAGTACCGCTGAAAAAGTGGAGACACAGGTTCATGATCTTGCTCGTGAGCTTGTAGGTAAGGATTTACGTTTGCAGGGAGCTATTCGTGTCACTGCACCAGAAGGCGTTTCATTGAAACTGTTGGGGCCACATCTTGCGAGGTTTTGTCAGGTTCATCCGAACATCCACATTGACCTGATAGTGACCAGCAATGCTTTGCAGTTGGCGCAACGTGAAGCAGATTTAGCTATCCGCGTTACATCGAAACCACCAGATAGCAGTATAGGTAAGCAGATTTGCCAATTTCGTTTTGGTTTGTACGCGACAAAAAAATACCTGGATAACCATGGCCAGGCGAGTATGGAGTCGCATACATGGGTGATGACTGAAGATAGTCGTGACTGGTTTCCATCAGTTATCTGGAAAAGGCTTGGCCTGCCAAATGCCCGGGTCGCATTAAGTAGTAACAGTACAATGGCAGTCGTAAATGCAGCAAGAGAGGGGGTGGGAGTGGCTATATTGCCTTGTTTTCTGGGCGACAGTGATATGGATTTGGTGCGAGTGATTGAGCCACCAGATGATATGGCACTGGAATTGTGGTTGTTAATGCACCCTGATTTGCGTCATACAGCACGCGTGAAGGCGTTGATGCAATTTCTGTTTGAAGGCCTGGAGGGGCAAAAAGACTTGATTGAAGGAAGTGGTACCCCAAGTCAGGCGTGATGGTGTCTACTTCAGCTGAAAGTGATGCCTGACGGTAATTTGAGCTAAATTGCGTTTGTTTGATACTGCTATCAGTTATGATAATTGTATGATTTTCACTACTTGTCATACAAATGTAATAATATTGCCTTTAAAATGCCAAAATATTAATTTTTTATGGCAATAGAAATGTCTGAAGATAAAACTATACTGGTTGTAGATGATGAGCCGGCTATCCTGGATATGGTGGAATTTGCCATAAAAAGGACGGGATATAATATCACGCTGGCGCAAGACTCGATGCAGGCAATGAATTGCATAGCAGATAAGCAGCCTGATTTGATTTTGCTTGACTGGATGCTGCCGGATATTAGCGGTGTTGATCTTGCGCGCCGTTTGAAGCGTGACGAATTAACTCAGGCTATCCCGATTATCATGCTGACAGCTCGCGTTGAAGAGAGTGACAAGCTCAAAGGTTTTGAGGTTGGGGTTGACGATTATGTGACCAAACCGTTTTCACCACGAGAATTGATTGCTCGTATTCAAGCGGTATTACGTAGAAGTGAACCACTGACGGAAAAAGATGCTATAACAGTATCAGGGCTGGAGCTTGACCCGGTTACGCACAGAGTACTGTCAGATGGAGATAAAATCCACCTGGGTCCAACCGAATTCAAATTGTTGCAGTTTTTTATGACGCATCCTGAACGGGTTTATTCCCGCTCGCAATTGCTGGACAGGGTGTGGGGGCAAAATGTCTATATAGAAGAACGTACAGTTGATGTGCATATCAGGCGGCTGCGCAAGGAGTTGTCTATGCATGGATACGATAAATTGGTGCAAACAGTCAGAGGAGCGGGATACCGCTTTTCTGTACAGGTATAGATGAGTGAATAAATCCTGGTCCAGTGAGGTATGGCGATTACTTGCATGGATCCTGATCGGGCTTGTGGTTGGCCTGTTGTCAGGCCAGCTTGCGTGGTCATTATTGATCGTTGTTTCTGCCTACCTTGCCTGGCATATGACTAATCTGTATCGTCTTGACCAATGGCTACAAGGCAAACGAACCGGGATACCTGAGCTGGCCGATGGGGCCTGGTCGAATATTTATTATCATTTATATCGACTACAGCAACGTAATCGTCGCCGAAAGAAACGCTTGGCCACAATGGTTAATCGTTTTCGTGAATCAACCAATGCACTGCCAGATGCTGCTGTCGTGTTAAGTTCTAGTGGAACTATAGAGAACTGGAATAAAAAAGCAGCAGAATTGTTGAACCTGAAAAGTCGACAGGATACTGGTCAGCAAATCACTAATCTGATCAGAAATCCCGAATTCGTCCAGTATTTTAATCGTGCCGATTATAGTGAACCATTGCGGTTGCAATCGATACTGGATGAGACAGTAAGATTATCTATGCAGATTGTTCCCTATGGTAATAATCAGCGCTTGTTAATGGTGCGAGATATTACACGCCTGCATAAACTTGAACAGATGCGTAAGGATTTTATCGCCAATGTTTCGCATGAATTGCGCACTCCTTTAACGGTGATATCAGGGTATCTGGAAACATTGTTAGATGGTGAGGATGAATGGGCTGGTGAGCATAATAAAATCATGCATTCGATGATGCAGCAAACTATTCGTATGCAGAATATTGTAACCGATCTGCTCCTGATTTCACGCATGGAAACAGATGATAGCGAACACAAAAAACAACAGGTAGATGTGCCAGCCGTGCTTGAAATGATTCGTGAAGATGCCGAAGTGCTCAGCGCGGGTCATCATACCATTAAGTTACAGTCAGATCGGGTTCTTTGGTTGTATTCCAATCATGAGGAAATTGTCAGCGTCTTTTCCAATCTTATTTACAATGCGGTCAAGTACACGCCTGATGGTGGTGAAATTAATATACGCTGGTTTGCAGATGAGCGCGGAGCCTGGTTTGAAGTCGAAGACAGTGGTGTAGGTATCGCGCAGCAGCATATACCCAGACTGACAGAACGTTTTTACCGGGTGGATGTAGGGCGTTCGCGAGAAAGTGGCGGTACCGGGTTGGGATTGGCTATCGCCAAACATATTATTAACCGTCATGATGGCAAGTTGGATATTGAAAGTGAGCTGGGTAAAGGAAGCATATTTCGCTGTTATTTTCCTATGTCGTTGGTCATTGAAAAAGAAGTTGCCTGAGTCAATGATAATTAGTTTTATACAAAAATATTCCTCGTAGATTAAAGTTATTTATAATAAATAAGATTGGTTTGATTTCGTTTCAGATGTATATGAGAAAATTGACCTTTTATAATAATGATTGCCTAAACTAAATATCAATGTATCTTTTTTTCGTCATAAATATTTAAGAAATATTTAGCTCCTTTGTCATATTTTCTTTATAGATTTAGACCTTGTTGTGTAATCAAGAGGGTTATCTATGGAGTCAGTAAGTAGAATGTCAACATTACGTTATCGATCTATCTGGATATCAGATGTCCATTTGGGTTACCGTGGATGTAAGGCTGATTATCTATTGGATTTCCTCAGGTCAACTGAATGTGATTACCTGTATCTGGTGGGCGATATTATTGATATATGGTCACTCAAGCGACGCAAGCTTTACTGGCCGCAAACACATAATAATGTTATCAGAACGATTTTGGGTAAAGCCAAACATGGCACCAAGGTGGTTTATATACCAGGGAATCACGATGAAATGTTACGTGACTACGATGGCCTGTCGTTTGGGAATGTTGAAATACATAAAGACCATGTACATGAAACGGCAGATGGTCGTCGATTATTGATGATGCACGGGGATGAGTTTGATAGTGTTATAAGGTGCAGCCGCCTTGTTGGTTATCTTGGCGACACGGCTTACGATTTTCTGTTGTATCTGAATCGTTGGGTCAATATTTTCAGGCGAAAATTTGGCTTTCCATACTGGTCTATTTCTGCTTATCTGAAGCATAAAGTCAAAAATGCTGTTAATGTTATTAGTAATTTTGAACATGCTGTTGCTCATGAGGCAGAGAAGCAAAATGTAGACGGACTCGTATGTGGTCATATACATCATGCCGAGATTAGCTATATCAATGATGTGCTGTATTGTAATTGTGGCGACTGGGTCGAAAGTTGTACTGCGATGGTGGAAACACGGAATGGATCACTGGAGATATTGCATTGGTCCGATAGTGTTCACACTATGATAACAGATCCCGCTGATGCGAAAGATGTTAGTCAGCAGATTGCATAAGGGAAGACATTTCCTTTGTTCGGTTTATGATCAGCTCTGGTTTTCTGTTTCATGCCGTGTTGTTTGAATGTCTGGCTTGCGATAAGAGTGCATTTTTATTTTGCAAAGTGAATGGTACTGTTCAAGAATGCGAATAGCGAGATTGTCTGCAGACCATTGTTGTGCGTATTGTTTTGCCTCGGTAGAAAGACGTTTTCGGAGTATGTCATTATTAAGTAGCTTGATGACTTTTCGAGCAAATTTACTTTCATTTTCTTCAGCAACAAGCGCACCCTGGCCAGCATCCAGTATGTCACATGTACCCATTTTTGCTGTTGAAACCACTGGTATGCCCAGCGCCATGGATTCGAGTAAAACAAGCCCTTGTGTTTCTGTTTGGGATGCAAAAACAAAAACATCACCACTGCAGTAGCAGTCTTTAAGGTCATTTTTTCTTTCCTGATAACCAACGAATAACACGTTATCCTTAAGTCCAAGGCTGGCAGCCAGTTTTTTTAATTTGTTTTCCGCCGGACCCTCACCAGCAATAACAAGTAATATTTCAGGTATTTCATGCCATACATGCGTTAGCATCCTGATAAGGAAATCAATATTTTTTTCATGCGCTATTCTACCAATATGGGTTAATACGGGGCGGTCGTGTTTTATTCCATATTTCACTCTGAATAATGGCCCGTTACCATTATTAAATTGCGCTGTTTCGATGCCTGTAGGCAGGATGGAGGTTTCAGTTGTGACGCCATAGCTCTGTAAGACTTCTTTCATTGCTGTAGACGGAACAATGATGTGGTCAATGTTATTGCATTGCTTGACCGTCAAGGTGCGCGCGAGATAACGTAACCATTTTTTTGGTATCAACGGAATATAGTTGTAAAAATATTCTTCAAAGAATGTGTGGTAAGTTTCCACGCGCGGTATGTTGAGCTGTTCAGACAAGTATACACCACAGTGATGCGCTATAAATGGTGTCTGGATATGTATCAGGTCAAAATCCATATTGCTTAACTGGTCTGTCAGGTCCTTGATAGCAGACACGCGCATGAGTCTATCTTCCGCATCAAAAATAACTTTTCTTGAAGGGATTCTGAGTATGTCGTCGTCATCTTCGCCGTTATTGATATAGTCCGGCGCTATCAGTATAACCTTGTGGCCTGCTTGTATGAATCTGTCTCGAAATGTTTTTATAGAGGTAGATACCCCGTTTATACGGGGAAAATAAACATCTGTAATAAGAAGTATATTCAATGTAATTTCCTGAGTAACTGTTTAATTGGAGTGTCGGGGTTAAATATTGAATTTTGATTAAAAAAATATGAAATGTTTGTGACAGTAATCTTGGTCGAGAAGCGATTTAATATCATGAAACCTTAATGTTTGGGTCATGTAATTGTCATCTCATTTGCGTAATTTCAGCTTTTCAGTTATGAGACAAAACGGAGAGTTGAATGAAAAAGTTATTGGTATGTTCGGTTGCCGCGTATGTTACCTTGACAGGTTGCTCTGCATTAGCAAGTCCGGATTCACAAGATTTTGGTCAAAAAATAGAACGGTTTTTAAATAAACAGTCGAACAAATTATTTGGTATTAAGAAGTCATTGTCTGCCCCGGCAACGGTTGCTGACTACATACCCAGAGAACAAGCAGCAGCAAGCCAAAGGTTATTGTTGGCCAAAGGCTTGAAAGCTGAATATGTGGCCAGAAATGTCAGTGTTTCAGGTGATATGATGACTCTGTGGCCAAATGCAAAAAATTACAGTCATATGATTGTTTGTATCGAGCAGGGTCGTGCGACAAATGGTCTGAATGCTGGCGTGCAGCGCGTAGATATAAAAACAGGTGCCGTAGAAACCATTCTCTATGGTATGAATCGTTGTGATGGTATCCGTACTACTGCATGGGGTACTGTGTTGGCAACTGAAGAAGCCGGAGACGGTCGTGCCTATGAAATTATCAAGCCATTAACAACTACAGGTCATTGGGTGGCAGATCGTGCGACAGGTGACATACGTAATGGTATTAATAGTGTTGGTGTAAGTCAGACTATTGTGCAGCGTGTTGCGTTGCCAACTATGGCATGGGAAGGTCTCACTGTCTTGAATAACGGAGTGGTGATTGGGGGTGATGAATTACGCCCTGGTTCGTATACTGATGCTAGTGGAAGTAAAGACACGGATGGTGGTGCAATATTTAAATTTGTACCAGCTGTGCCATACACAGGTAATGGCGTTATCTCGTCATTATCATCTTCGCCACTCATTTCCGGCCAAACCTATGCAATGCAAGTTTCTTGCGTCGAAAGCAAGCAACAGACAGGGCAGGGATGTGAAATTGGTAATGCAGCATGGGTCGAAGTTGATCCTTTGGTTGCACGTGTTGATGCTAATGAAAAAGATGCAACCGGATATTACCGACCAGAAGATCTGCACCTCGATCCACTATATAAGGGTGAAGGTGAACGTTTCTGCTGGACTAATACGGGACGTGAGAAGGCATCTAACTTCGGGGAAGTTGTCTGTGCGATCGACTCCAATCCATTATTGGCTGATAGCAATATACGAAGTGTTGTTGTAAATCGGGTGTTTGAAGGTGACCAGCGATTTAACAGTGTTGATAACCTCGCATTTCAACCTAAGACAGGCAACATGTATGTGATTGAAGATCACCAGTACGGAGAAGTATTTGCCTGTCTGCCAGATGGTCAGGACAGAGATATTAAAACGGATGGTTGCATCGGTGTTATGTCAGTTGTTGACCCGGATGCGGAACCTACTGGCTTTATGTTTGATGCCAGTGGCAAGGTCGCCTTTGTTATTATTCAGCACGGTGAGCAGCCTGCTGAACTGCTTGATATGAATACTAATCCGGTTACAGGTAAGACGGATGACCTGATTATGATTACCGGGTTCAAGGTAAAACATAACAATCAGGATGATTAATATAACATTTTTGTTAGCAGATCTTTAGACCGCTTCGGCGGTCTTTTTTTTATTGAAATATTTCTGTAAGAATCATCTGATACATTTCGCAGCGAATTAAATTTAAAACGTACTGGGGTTTATAAATGAAAAAAGTATTACAAGCTATTACGATTGCATTCGTGACATTGTCGCTGGTTGCCTGTAACTCAGGTCAGAAGGTTAAGACTGAAAAATCGGCTACTAAAATAGCAACGGGTCAATTGGTCTACTTCGAAGCACATCATGATGGTCGAATTAATGTTTTTGATGACACAAAAACTTATTTGTCGTTCTTGTCACTGGGTGAGACATCTTACAGATTAACACGTATAGGTGCAGGACCGAAGGGCGAGTCAGTTGTATTTGGTTTGACTAAAAAGGACAAGAAGAAGCGTAGTGGCATAAAATCTGTCGACATGTTTGATGGCAAATTAAAACCTTCTGGCGCTTTCTATGGCGAAATACTGCAACACAATCGCCACTATGTATTCAATACATGGGACGACATGATGGCCGTTAAAAAGACAGGTGAAGCTGCCTATCGTTACACGCTAATTGGTGCAGGCCCAAAGGGTAAAACAGTTGTTTTTGTGTTGAATAAAGGCAATAAGAAAAAGAAACCTATTGATTTAATTGCACAATTTAAAAAGGTGCACGGTATTTAGGCTGAAATTTAATGATTTGCCAGTATGTCGCTGTAATAAATATGTCATATTAACTACATATTCTTGTCATGCTGGTGAAACAGAATTCCCACAGTTATTGATTGATTGTTAATACAGACATAAGTAAATACTTTATTGGAGAATGAAATGAAACATAAGAAACTATTAGGTCTTGCCAGTCTTGTTGCAGCAGCGACACTTGCAAGCAGTGTTCAGGCAGGTGGCGTTGACCCTAAACTGGCTGACTACAAACGTGTGAGTGGTGTTTCCGGCAATATTTCCAGTGTCGGTTCAGATACATTGGCTAACCTGATGACCTTATGGGCAGAAGAGTTCAAGCGTCAGTATCCAAATGTAAATATTCAAATACAGGCGGCTGGTTCATCTACAGCGCCACCAGCATTGACAGAAGGTACATCAAATCTTGGGCCAATGAGTCGTAAAATGAAAAGCAAGGAACTGGCCGCATTTGAGAAGAAACACGGTTACAAGGCAGTCGCTATTCCGGTTGCTATTGATGCGCTTGCTGTTTATGTACACAAGGATAACCCGATCAAGGGCATGACTATTCCTCAGGTTGATGCAGTTTTTTCTGTAACACGTAAGTGTGGCCATAAAGGTGATGTTGCCAAGTGGGGTGATACGGGTCTGACTGGTGCATGGAAAAATCGTGATATCCAGATATTTGGTCGTAACTCGGTTTCAGGTACTTATGGTTACTTCAAGAAACATGCATTATGTAAAGGTGACTACAAGAGCAACGTAAACGAACAGCCAGGTTCTGCGTCTGTCGTTCAGTCTGTCGGTACGTCTATTAACGGTATTGGTTATTCTGGTATTGGTTACAAGACTTCAAGTGTTAAGGCGGTACCTTTAACCAAGAAGCCTGGTGGTAAACTGGTTGCAGCTACAACAGATAATGCGCTTAAGGGTACTTATCCGCTATCGCGCTTCTTGTACGTTTATGTTAACAAGAAGCCAAACCAGCCTTTGGGGCCACTTGAAATGGAATTCATGAAGCTTGTTCTGTCCAAGATTGGTCAGCAGGTTGTAGTTAAGGATGGATATATTCCTTTACCTGCAAAGGTTGCTAAGAAGTATCTTGCTAAACTGAAATAATTTGGTCAGGGATGGCCTTATGTCGCGGGCGCACGGATGCGCAAGAGCGACGTCTCGCAACCCATATCACAATTAAAATATACTAATAATTAAAAGCCCCGCTCATGCGGGGCTTTTTTTTTGGCCAAGGATGGCCTTATGTCGCGGAGCCCACGAAGGGCGGGAGCGACGTCTCACAGGCCATATCGAACTAAAAATATATCAATAACTAAAAGTTGCCAATCGCCGCGGAGCCCACGAAGGGCGAGAGCGACGTCTCACAGGCCATATCGAACTAAAAATATATCAATAACTAAAAGTTGCCAATCGCCGCAGAGCCCACGAAGGGCGAGAGCGACGTCTCACAGACCATATCGAACTAAAAATATATCAATAACTAAAAGTTGCCAATCGCCGCGGAGCCCACGAAGGGCGGGAGCGACGTCTCACAGACCATATCGAACTAAAAATATACCAATAATTAAAAATTGCCTTATGTTGCGGGCGCACGGATGCGCAAGAGCGACATCTCACAATTAAAATATATTAATTATTAAAGCTACGATTACCGTTTATATATTTCATATGACGGACTTATATCGTGACCGATGAAGCGATAGTGCAACGTCTTACAATCAATATTTTTCATTCGCATGTTAATTAAATAAATGATTCCTTGTTTTTGTTTGCTGCGCGAAATTCACCAATGCGCTAATTTATATATTTTCACATAAAGATACTCGTAGCAGAGGTGCTCTTTATTTAATTTGAAATACATGTTGCCTGTTAGCAACATTGTGCAGATTTAATATTTCGTTAACATAACTGTAATTATTATTTAACAATAAAAAACTATTCTCCTCATACCAAAATTAATGAGTCGGATTAAATTTCTTTTAGTTCGGTGTTTTGTAAAGAGTCTGAGGAGACAGAAATGAAAAAAAGTATAATTGCTACTGCTGTTGCAGCTGCGTTGGTTTTACCTGTTACTGCTAATGCCGTCAAAGTTGCGGGTGATGCGCTGGAGATATACGGTAAAATACACGTGTCGATCGATGCAAGCGACAGAGATTTAACGGGTGCTGATAACTCACAGGACTTCAGTGTTTCCAGTAACTCCAGCCGTCTTGGCTTCAAGGGTAAGCACAAGATGGGTGATAGTGGTTTAACTGGACTATATAAGCTAGAGCAAGAGGTTAGTATTGGTAGTGGTAGTGCTGGTACCTTCACAACTCGTAACACTTATGTCGGTATTAAAGGTAGTTTTGGACAGGTGATCGTCGGTAAACATGATACGCCATTCAAGACTATTGGTAGTAAATGGGGCGTATTTGGTGACAGCGTTGGCGAGCGTCGTTCAGTGCTGGGTGCCAAATCCAGTGGTGGTAACACCATGAACCAACGCGGTCAAAATGCATTGATGTGGTCGAACAAGTACGGTAATTTGAAGGCCATGGTTATGTATTCTGCCGATGCATCTGATGATGATAAAGATGTCGTGGATACAAAGAGTGATACATTAACCAGTATCGGTGTGTTATATAAAGGTAAAGGCGTGCCATTCTACTTTGGTGCTGCATATGAAGATTGGGATAGCCTGAAAGGTAGCGCAACTGATGGTTATCGTATCATGGCCGGTTACAAGGCCAAGTTTGGTAAAGTTGGCTTTATCTACGAAGACATCTCAAGTGATAGCGCAGCACTCGATCGCGCTGTTTACGGTTTGAACGGAGTTTTCAAACTCGGTGGCGGTATGGATATTCGTGGACAGGTACTGGTTGCTGATGACTCCAGTGTTGGTGCAGATACAGGCGCGACCAGAATAAGTCTTGGTTTGTTCAAGAAGTTTGACAAGCAGACCCAGATGTATGCAGCCTATGGACAGACAGATAATGATGCCAATGCCAAATATCAAGGTGTAGACGGTGGTCATGGTGATGAAGTCAAGACGGACGTTGGTGGTACACCGAATTCTTTCTCTGTCGGTGTGATCTACAAGTTCTAGTTCTGTTACCAGTTTGAGCAGGCAGTCAGGGAAGGCGCCTGCTCTACTTATTAATCAATAACTTACGTCCACTGCAGTGGATATTTTTTCGAATATTACAATTTTGTAATAAAACCTTCATAATCCAACCTTAAGATACACATGATAACTCAATTGGGTAAAAATCCATGGCCAAGCTGATATCTGAAACAACGAAATCACATCGTAAACGCATGTTGAAAGACAAGCTTGCCAGTTATGTGGTTGGTTTTGGTGGTGTTTCGGTTATTTTTGCTATTGCGCTGATTTTCTTTTATTTCCTTTATGTGGTTATCCCGTTGTTTGAATCGGCAGACCAGCACAAGCAGGCGGAATATGATTTGCCGGAACAACAGTCTGTTTTGGCGTTGGCAATGGAAGAACAGACAGAAATAGGGGCGATTTTCTCCAGCAAGGCCAATATTCGTTTTTTCAAAACAGATACCGGTGAGAACGTCAGAACACAGCAGTTTGCTATACCTGATGATGTCACCGTCAGTAGTTTTAGTTTGACCAGCTTTGGTAGTTCTTCAGCTGCTTTCGGCTTGTCGAATGGTTCCGTTATAGCAGTCAAACATCAGTATGATATTAGTTACCCGAATGATAAACGTCTGATAACACCGATAATTAAATTTCCGTTAGGTGAAGAACATATAGTAGTCGATTTTCAGGAACAGGCCCTGATTAATTTGGCGTATCAGGATGCAGAAGAAGAAGCCACTCTGATTGCCCAAACAAAAGATAAACGTCTTGTAATGGTGCATTTAACCAAAGAGACATCATTGCTGGATGAAGAAGTCACCATCGAGTCCAAGCATTACTCATTACCTGCCCCATCGCATAATGTCGATTACATTCTGCTTGATAAAAATCAGCGAAACCTCTATTTGATATCGCGTCAGGGTGAGTTAAGTTTTTATGATCTGAGCGACAAGGCTACTCCACGCCAGATTCAGCAATTACAGCTCACAGACGGACATGACGTTACGGTGGCCAAGTTTCTGACAGGCGATATTTCTATTCTGGTAGGTGATGCAAAAGGCACGATCAGTCAATGGGCTATCGTGCCAGATGAATTTCATAAGCCGCGTCTCAAACGTCTGCGTCAGTTTACTGATGATATGCAAGGTGCCATAACCGATATTGCCATAGAGCCAGGTCGCAAGGGATTTATCGCTGTTGACGATAAAGGTGTTGCAGGACTTTTCCATTCAACAGCGCACCGTACGCTGTTGACTGAAAAATTAAGTGATAGTGGGCTGGTGCACGCAAGCATGGCACCGAGAGCCAATGCCGTTTTGCTCGTTAATGATAAAGGGCAGTTACAATTTATTCGTTTGCAGAATGAGCACCCTGAGATTTCATGGCAAGCGCTTTGGGGTAAGGTATGGTACGAAAGTTATTCGAAACCGGAATATATCTGGCAATCTTCATCGGCGTCGGATGACTTTGAACCCAAATTTAGTCTCACACCTATTACATTTGGTACCATGAAAGCAGCATTTTATGCCATGTTGATAGCTATTCCATTGGCTATATTTGGTGCATTGTATACCGCGCAATTCATGCGCCCGCGTATGCGACAGGTAGTCAAGCCTACTATTGAAATCATGGAAGCCTTGCCAACGGTTATTTTGGGCTTTCTTGCTGGCTTGTGGTTGGCGCCGTTTGTCGAAACCCATTTGCCAGGTATTTTTACCATGTTGCTGATACTGCCATTGGGTATCCTGCTTTCATCGTTTGCCTGGGAAAAATTGCCTGCCTCTATTCGCCATGCCGTCCCGGAGGGTTGGGAAGCAGGTTTATTGTTACCAGTAGTTAGTTTGCTGGTATGGTTGTCGATAGGCTTAAGCCCGGCGATGGAGCAATGGTGGTTTGGTGGTGATATGCGATCGTGGTTGACCAACGATCTGGGTATCGGGTTTGATCAGCGGAATGCTGTCGTGGTTGGCCTGGCAATGGGATTTGCTGTTATCCCGACTATTTTTTCGATTGCCGAGGATGCCATTTTTGGTGTACCCAAACACCTCAGCAATGGTTCGCTGGCGATGGGTGCTACGAACTGGCAAACCTTGATGCGGATTGTCTTGCCAAGTGCCAGCCCTGGTATTTTCTCAGGTGTCATGATTGGTTTCGGGCGTGCTGTAGGTGAAACCATGATCGTACTGATGGCCACAGGTAATACACCGGTAATGGACTTCAGTCCGTTTGAAGGGTTGCGTACATTGTCGGCTAACATCGCCGTTGAGTTACCGGAATCAGAAGTCGACAGTACACATTTCCGGGTACTGTTTCTGGCCGGGTTGGTGCTGTTTGCCTTTACTTTCTTTGTTAATACTATCGCCGAACTGATACGCCAGCGTCTGCGACAGAAATACAGTAATTTGTAGGGGCCGATGAGATGATCAGAAAATGGGTAAAAAGTGGTAACCCCTGGATCTGGATGACAGCCGGTTCCGTTAGTATCAGCATATTGATGGTGGTAGGTGTACTCGGGCTGGTAACGGTTAAGGGTATGGTCTATTTCTGGCCAAATGATGTACTGGAAATCAGTCATCAAACAAAGTCTGGCAAAATGCAGAACCTGATTGGCGAAATATATGACGTGGAACAGGTGCCGGTGCAACGCATACGTGACGCCGGGGTTATAATCGATACAAACGAAGAATTGGTCGCGCGTTACCTGCTAAAAACCGGAAATCGTGATGTTAGTGGTGCAGATTTCCGCTGGGTGCTGGCGGCGAAATTTATCAAGCAGGAAACGCCTGAAGACATGGTTGTTGTCGAGCGTCGAGAATGGGGTAACTTGTACGGACGTGTGCAAGCATTGAAGCAAAACGGCAAGACCGTGGCTGAAGCAGATAAGGCATGGTCTGCCTTGCAGACCAGTATTCAGCGTGTTGTTGACTTGTTTACGCAAACCCGTGAATTAGAGAAAGGCGATATCGGTGCTGTGAATTATGCTCTGGAACAACTGCGTCTCGACAAACGGAGTTTGGAGCTGGATGGCGTAACAGATCCACAGCCCTATGCTGAAATTGAAAAACAGCAGCAAGCCCTGAAGAAAAAATACAGTAAAATGGAAGAAAAGCTGACAGCACTTTATAAAGAGATGCAACGAGACAGTTATGTCTTTGAAGTAATGGATGGTAAAAAGATTGAACTGCCAGTAGCCAAGGTCGTTCGGGCATTTCGCCCAAATAGCATGGGAGTAACGGGCAAGCTCGGGCATTATGCAGAAAAGGTCTGGGAATTCGTTTCGGATGATCCGCGTGAAGCGAATACCGAAGGCGGCATCTTTCCGACTATTTTTGGTACGATATTAATGGTGTTGATCATGTCAGTACTGGTTACGCCATTGGGTGTCATCGCAGCAGTATACTTGCGTGAATATGCAAAGCAGGGCGCATTAACACGGACGATACGCATCGCTGTGAATAACCTTGCGGGTGTGCCATCTATTGTATACGGCGTGTTTGGTCTTGGCTTCTTTGTTTATTTTCTTGGCGGCAGTATCGATGAGCTATTTTTTCCTGAAGCACTTCCTGCGCCAACTTTTGGAACGGGTGGCATCATGTGGGCTTCATTGACGCTTGCATTAATGACGCTTCCAGTTGTTATTGTTTCTACAGAGGAAGGCTTGTCACGTGTACCACGTGCAATACGAGAGGGTAGCCTGGCATTGGGCGCAACGAAGGCAGAAACACTGTGGCGAACGGTATTGCCGATGGCTAGTCCGGCGATGATGACCGGGTTGATTCTAGCCGTTGCACGGGCCGCAGGTGAGGTAGCGCCACTCATGCTCGTGGGTGTAGTTAAACTGGCGCCATCAATGCCGCTGGACTTGAACGCACCCTTCCTGCATCTGGAACGCAAATTCATGCATCTTGGTTTTCATATTTATGATGTTGGTTTCCAGAGTCCTAATATTGAAGCCGCGCGGCCACTCGTATATGCAACGGCATTGTTGCTGGTATTAGTTATTATCGTATTGAATCTGGCTGCGATCGCCATCCGAAATCGCTTACGCGAAAAATATCGTAGTCTGGAACATTAAACCTGGGTAAAGAGTAATTGTTATGAATGCAGACAATAGAATAACACATGGCATCAATCTTGATGACCTGCAAAGAGAGCGTCAGCGTCTGAACATAGATGAAGAAGAGACCGCGCTGAAGGTAAACGATCTCGATCTGTATTATGGAGAGAGTCAGGCGTTAAAAAGTATCTCTATCAAGATACCCAAAAATCGTGTGACTGCTTTCATAGGCCCAAGTGGCTGCGGTAAGTCTACCTTATTGCGTTGCTTCAATCGTATGAATGATTTGATTGACAGTGTCAGGATCGATGGTTCGATAGAATTATACGGTGAAAATATTTTTGACAAATCAGTTAATGTTGCGGATCTGCGCAGGCGCGTTGGCATGGTGTTTCAGAAGCCGAATCCATTTCCGAAATCCATCTATGAAAATGTCGCCTATGGTCTGCGTATACAAGGTATCAATACCCGGCGTATACTTGATGAGGCGGTGGAAAAGGCGCTCAAGGGTTCTGCATTATGGGATGAAGTTAAAGATCGCCTGCATGAAAGTGCGATGGGTCTGTCGGGTGGCCAGCAGCAACGACTGGTGATTGCACGGTCAATCGCCATTGAACCTGAAGTCATGTTGCTGGATGAGCCGGCATCGGCACTGGATCCGATTTCAACCCTGAAAATTGAAGAGCTCATATATGAACTAAAGTCAGAATACACGATTGTTATTGTAACCCATAATATGCAGCAGGCCGCGCGCGTTTCTGACTACACTGCATTTATGTATATGGGCGATCTGGTTGAGTATGGTGATACCAATACTATTTTCACCAACCCTGGCATGAAACAAACGGAAGATTATATTACCGGCCGTTACGGCTAAAGAGGTTATAACTATGGACAAGAGTGACATCGGGCATCATATTTCGCAGCAATACAATGCCGAACTCGAAGAGTTGCGCAACCGGGTACTGGCCATGGGTGGGTTGGTAGAAAAGCAGATTACTGATGCAGTTACATCATTGGTAAGTGCTGATGTAGAGCTGGCGGATCAGGTTATTACATCAGACTATCAAGTCAATGCACTTGAAGTAAATATCGATGAAGAATGTACCCAGGTACTGGCAAGGCGTCAACCGGCAGCAAGTGATTTACGTCTTATCGTCGCCGTCATTAAAACCATTACCGACCTTGAGCGCATCGGTGATCAGGCAGAAAAAGTAGCGCACATGGGAATCAGTCTGGCAGACAAGGAGCGGCCGAAGAATAATTATCAGGAATTACATAATATGGGTAACCTTGTCAAGGATATGTTACATAAGGCGCTCGATGCCTTCGCCCGAATGGATGCAGAAGTTGCCTTGCAGGTTGCACATGAAGATGCCAATGCTGACTATCAATACGAATCAATCATGCGTCAGCGTATTACGCACATGATGGAGGATCCCCGGCAAATAGCACAGTCGCTGGATGTAATGTGGGCCTCACGTGCGCTGGAGCGAATTGGCGATCATTCTCGAAATATTGCCGAGTATGTCATTTATCTTGTCAAAGGTAAGGATGTGCGTCATATCAGCCTTGAGAAAATGGAAGAGGCCGCACTGGATAAGAGCAGGTAAGGGAGTACAAACTAGCGCAATGATGATGTATTCATTATAAGTTTTAAACACTTGTAGCGTCGCGCTACGCACCTGCTACACTGTTGAAAGCCAGTCCTGGTAGCAATTATCAGGATTATCGTTGTTTTTATTTTACTGTCGATATAACTTCTGGCTTGTTTTGCTTGCCGTTCGTTTATTTGTGCTTAACAAATTGAATTCAAGAAGAATTGATTTCGGCCGTAAAAAGACAGTGATACTTAAGTAAAAGAATAACGTCATAGAATGGATTCCGATGTTATTAATATAATAACTATGTGATGCTGGTGAGATAATACATGCAGGATATGTTTGGGCTTTGTCAATGTTAGTGCCTATTGAAAAATCAAATGCTGGAATTTTTAATCGAGTACGAGCTCGATTTCAAAATCGTGAGGATAGTGAGCATGAGCAGGCGATTGTGCGCATTGTTATCAGTATTCTATTGTCTGTTTATATAGGTGTTCAGGCTTATATACATGATGACTTTTTGAAAGCCATTCCGGGTTTCCAGGTATTGTCATTTTTACTGTTTTTTTCTGTTGTTATTCTTGCGCTGATCGCATTGTCTCCTGGGGTCTCCAGAGCGAGAAGAATTTTCGGCATGATGGCTGATTTTGGCGTTACCTCTTACCTGATGCTTTATTATGGTGAGATGATGGCGCCCGGTTATGTGTTGTACTTATGGGTTACAACAGGTAATGGTTTGCGATATGGCAAACAGTATTTGTATATTGCCATGGTCCATTCGTTGGTAGGTTTTTTGTTTGTGTTAGAGAATAACCAATACTGGATTGACAACCATACCGTTGGTTATGGCCTGTTTGTAGGTCTTGTCGTCATGCCGTTATACATCGCTGCCTTGTTAGGTAAATTAACACGTGCAAAAGCTGAGGCCGAGCAAGCCAATAAAGCGAAGAGTCAATTCCTGGCAAACATGAGTCATGAAATTCGGACGCCAATGAATGGCGTAATAGGCATGATTGATCTTCTGCTTGATACACCACTGAATAACGAACAAAATCATTTTGCAAAAACGATAAGAACCTCAGCCAAAAATCTTTTATTGTTGATTGATGATGTTCTTGATATTTCCAAAATTGAATCAGGCAAGCTTGTAATTCAGAAAATTGACTTCGATTTGCATGCCTTATTGAATAGTACGATCACGATGCTCACGCCGCAGGCTAGTAATAAAAATCTACGTTTGCAAGTACATATGGATCCACATACGCCGTATATGCTGAATGGTGATGATATGCATCTCCGCCAGGTTATTATTAACCTCGTTGGTAATGCAATAAAATTTACTCATGAAGGTAGTGTCGATGTTATTGCACGTTGTGTACATGAAGATAAGGTGAATGCGACAATTTATTTTGAAATACGCGATACCGGTATCGGTATGACCGAAAAGGCTCAGTTAGAAATATTTGAATATTTCACGCAAGCAGATAACTCTATTACGCGAGATTATGGGGGGACCGGGCTTGGTACCACTATATCCAAGCAGTTGGTTGAACTCATGGGAGGCAGCCTGGCATTGGAAAGCAAAGTGGGTGAGGGTACGTCATTATCATTCTCACTACCATTTGAAAAACAATTGTCTACGCAAGAGTCTAAAAAGCTGGACGGTAAAATTCTGGTCATAAGCCGTGATCACGATCTTGTGGATAGTTTAGGTGAGTGGTTCACTGGTTGGGGGCTACAATCGACTTTTCAACAGGACATTCTGGATAACTCAGATGAAAATGGAATACTAGCTAGTAATAATCATCGCATTATTCTTGTTGATGAAGATTGTTTATCGTCACCTATTGATTTTATTAACCGGGTTGGTAAGAAAGATTTTTCTTTGCGTCATGGTTTTATTTTACTGCGTCGACAAACCGAACCATCATCTCAAGCTTTACTTGAGGCGGGGTTTTCTTCCGTATTGACTTTGCCGTCAGAACAATCCGTTATGTTCAATGCCTTGCACTTACTGTATACAGAATTACCTAATAATGACGAAGCAATACCATTCTCCCTTTCTTCCAGAAAGTACGTCAGCGCTACTAATAGAAGAAAACTGAAGGTTTTGGTTGCTGAGGACAGTACAGTAAATCAGGAAGTTGTTTATGCTATTTTGAGTAAAGCAGGTCATCAGGTCATACTGGCAAATGATGGTGAAGAGGCTCTGGATTACCTGGAGAATGATGATTTTGATATATGCATTACTGATATGCATATGCCAGGAAAAAGTGGAATCGAGGTCATAAAATTACATCGTTTTCTACATCCGGAAAAACCGGGTATGCCTTTTGTTATTTTGACAGCTGATATATCACAGGATTCAAAATCACTTTATAAAGAAATAGGTGCTACGGAATATTTAACGAAACCAATAGAATCACATCTGTTATTAAATGTTATTGATAAGTTAACGCAGCAGCAAGATGCTTTTAGTGGTGATGGTAATGCGCAATCCAGTCAGAAGGGAAAAAGCAGTAAGCACAATATCCACAATGTAATATCACGGGAGAGACTTGATGATATTCAGAATATGGGTAATGAGTCAGGTTTTGCTATCAAGATGATTCAGATGTTTTTGAATGATGGAGCTAAATTACTCGATCAAATTAATAGTAGTTGTGAAGACCAGAATGCAGAGGATTTCTATGAATTAGTGCATACTCTTAAAGGGTGTGCTGCTAACATTGGGGCGAGCGCGGTAGCTGACGTATGTCATAAACTTCTTGTTTTACAAGCTGAAAATACAAATCTGACCACGTGTCGTCGTTATGTTGATAATCTGAATATATTATTTGAAAAAAGTCAGATTGAGATGCTGGAGTATGCGGATCAACAATCAAAGAAAGTGGGTGGTCAGTAGTTTCACAGAGGCGCATTTTATGCGCTATTTTCATTCGCTAATGACTGTGAAGCCATTTTACGATTCTGGGCCCTGATTAGTCTGTTGATAGTTTTTCTCTCTCTATCACCAAGACTCATCGCACAATCAACCCATAAATTAGTGATTTCCAGGAGTTCATTATATGAAGCCTCGTTATAAAGGTTACGTGTATGCCTGATGAGTGCATGTGCATTTGATCTACGATTGGCATGTCTGATGTAGTCTTGCAATTCCTGGTCACCCTTTCCTGGTTCGGCTAGTATGTCTATTACCCCCAGTTCATATAACTCTTCCGCACGGTAAAGTTTGCCACTTAAAATAATATGTTCGGCGAGCGATGTGTTGATCCTTTGCCGTAAAAAGCTGTATGCGCCCATACCGGGAAACAGATTAAATAGTACTTCTGGAAATCCCAATTGCGTGCCTTTTTCGGCAATAATAACATTACATGATAATGCAGCCTCGAAGCCGCCGCCTTGTGCACTACCTTGAACAAGTGCGATGGTGGTTATGGGTAATGTCATGCTGACAGACATTTGATGAACAATATCAATACAGGCGACAGCATAAGTCAGTAATGCATCTCGATCCTGATTTTTAATATGCTCAAGAAATAGTTGTAAGTCGCCACCGAGATTGAACACGCCTGGTGTGTTTGATGCAATTACGGCATATTTAAGTTTCGATGTTCCTTGTGTCAGTATCTCGGAACGGACATGTTGTGCAGTGTTCTGTTGAAAAACTCTGAGTTCTTGTAATAAAGTAAAATTAAAACATGGTCGTGGTTCTGGCGACATGTAAAAAAAGGCAGTTGACTGATCTTCAGAAAGGTGGTGCCTGGATTGATTTGCTTTATTTGTCTGTACGAGCATTGGTTTAAATAATGTGCTTGTTGTCATCGCTGACATCTCCTGCGTCCTCAGGAATATCCTGTTTGTAATATATAAAGCAATTAGCTTGCCAATAGGGGTCTGTGTCACATATCTGGATAATGATCTCAGGTGTCATTTAACTTACGTTAAGTGTTGCTGGAGTTTGTATAGAAGGCATAAGAATTCGAACTCCAAGTCATAAAATTAGATCAATTCATGAATCATGCATCGGGTTATGAAAGCAAGCGAGTGACAGAATTTTGTCTGAAATTTGATAGTTAGCTGCGTATTTATGCAAGACGTCAATATTTTGTCATTACATTTACCGCATAAACTATATATTGCTTACTCGAATAGATAGATATCAGGTAGGTTATTCTCATCTAACTGTAATCATTTGGTTGCATCTTGTTTTGATTTGGCCAAACAAGCTGTCCAGGGTAGGCAGGTAAGTCATGCTTCTGATACAAATATCGAATAGGCCGATCCAGCCTTATTGTTTTCAGTTCATTTGTTCTCAATAGATGCTCGAATATTTTTATTTTTTCTTGAGCGTTATTCATGTAAGGCAGTTTGTATATATCATTCAGCCATATTTTTGCACCTAGTCTCATGTATAACGAAATTGCGCCAAGTTTGGTGGAAGAGCCTAGAATAGTGTCCACGTTATGATTGTTAAACACATCACCATTGATGTGTTTAACCAGTAATGTCCCTATACCAGAGTTACGATAGTCAGGGTGAACGATTGCTCTACTGCCAATAGCAAATTGATTTATTAACAAACTGCTGATTAATTCCTGTGGCCATGAAGGAGAAAGCTGACTGTTTTCGATGATGTGGATTTGTCTGGAGGCAATCAGTTTGTTGTTAATGGACAGACTGTACGTGTAGTGATTGGTAGCTGAAATGAACTGTTTAAATATATGTTCATGTGTCCAATCGGGGTATGTTGTTTTGAATAATGAAAAAATATCATGCTTCTCGGTTGATGAAAGTCGTTGGATTGGGGTGCATTTTATTTCCAGTCCGTCTAAGGGTGCTTTTGAGGCTAATGCAATAATTTCTCGATGAAATTTGTGTGATTTATCGCTGATTTGTTGTTGCATTCTGCACATCCTGTTATAGGGTTGGTATATTGCGCAGATAATGCGGGTGAAATGTGATATTAATTTTAAATATTTATTAAAATTAAATGAAGCAACAGCATAAAAAGCTTCTACGTTGATATTTGAACTTTGTCGTCATGTAACGGTAGGTAAGTAGGGGCTGTTAGCTTAGGTGTTATGCGTCTTCACACGCGGCTTCCATCATCATGATGGTAAAGTCATCACTTCTGGCAAGATTATTTCTTTCGAGTAACCATTTATCCTGTAAACGGTAGGCCTGGGCTTCCAGGTTTCCTCTACAGCGATGACTGTGGCCATTTTTCCATTGAACATAATGAATTAATTCGTGAAGTAATCTTGACTGATCGACATGGGAATGATGATCAAAATTAGCGTGTAAGTAAATAGTATTGTCCCTATTATAAAACCCGGCAAGCCGGGTGTTTTCGCATTGGTTTTTGTTGTTGATGCCATATTGCATGCATATATTCTGTGCTTCAGTGAATATCAGGTTTGGTATTTCATCAGGAGGGATCATACCTGTATTAAGATTAATCCACATGAGAAGGGCTGTTATGGTTTCGTTCATATGCAGACTCAGGTTGTTTTTGGCGATTGTTTTATAAAAGTATAGTCATTATTTTGTAAAACTCTTGTGTTTGAGGAAATGTGATTAAAATAAATTATATGTCTTAACTATTCGAACACCAATTTATTGGTTTTGCGTACATAAAGCAGGTTATGGTTAGTGTTGATTGGTGGGCTTGAGATAAAAAGGCAAATAAAATACCTGGTCGGGTTTTAGCGTGAATTTATGATTCGCGATACTGTTTGCGATTATCCTTGTTTCTTTGAATAGCGGAGCTTAAATTTCTCCCCAACTGGATTTCTTTTTCCAGCGGATGCGGGTAAGAATAATACCTAAAATCATGCTTGCAACAACTACGAGTGCACCGACAATGAACCAATCGCGTTGACTGCGGTCCTGGAGATTAGCGTTTTCCTGTTGTAAAAACTGGATTTCACGGTCAGTTTCAGACAGACGTTTTTTCATGCGCTGATTATCGCTGGATATCTGGATGGCATTGGATGAAATGCGTGTGATATTCGATAACTTGCTGGATAACTTCTTGTTTTGTTGTTTGAGAAGATGATTTTCCTTTTTGAGCGTATTTTTGTTTTCGCTTAATTGTTTTAATTCGATTTTCAATTTATTGATATTTTGATCAGTGTCAGCGAGTTTAGTTTCGGCGCGTGAAAGACGTGCACGTGCTGAAGGTACATCCATCAGGTAACGGCTTAATACCCACCCTTCCTTGCCATCCGGGGTGCGCACTTTTGTATAACCGGTGCTGGCATCTCTTTCGATAACGGTCAGTGCCTGGCCACTGGGTAACATTCTCGTGATTTCATTTTGTGTACTTTGCCCTGATCTTAGAGTAATTTGAAATATATCAGTAACATAGCGAGTTTCGGCGTAAAGATTAAGTGAAGAAATAGAAAGAAGAATGATAGCGAGTCGTTTCACGTGGTAAGGTCCTATTTTTACGAGTAATTTATTCCAGAAAGTCGTATTGTGCCATGCTTGCCACTGCTAGTGTAGTGTATTGATTAAAATAGACATCAGATCGTAGAATTAGTAAAAATATACGAGAGACAGGTCACAAAGTAGGAAATTTTCGGAAATACACTGAAATGTAATACATAGGAGTCACTATACTCGTATATTAGTGCTTGCGGTGGTAATGAGGCTGATACTTTAGTTAACCGACCATCGGTTAACTTACACCGAATAAGGAATAGTTGGTTTATCTGAGAGGCTTTAACGTCTACTCTATATATTATATTGGTCAATATTCTCAGGGGGTGGGAGTATTGGCTGTCAGCGCCTATCAAAATCATTTTTGGGTATGACTAAAGAATCGTAGGGATATGCCGTAGATCACAGGGATATCATTTGGGTTTTAGTTATTTAGAAGAGGTAGATATGTCATTTCCACCTGTGTTGAGACGTTTTTTAGAAGATAAAGGCGTCAAATACGAGTTTCTCAAACACTCAGATAAAAAGACTGCATATGAAGCAGCTATTGATCTTGAGCTGGATGCCAGTCGTATTGCACGGGCAACTTTGTTGAGGGATCACGATGGCATTCTGATGGTGATTTATCCTGTTAGTCGAAAACTCAATCTCGAAGAATTAAATAACAGACTTAAGCGTAAGTATACAATTCTGAATGCCAAGGGCGTTTACGTTCCACTAGCGGCTGTTTATCATGTGGATGCGATTGTGGATGAAACCTTATTGGGAGCGGCACCAATCTACATGATTTTCGACTCAGAAACCTTGTGTCGTGTATCGGGTTCTGATTTCCAAATATTACAAGGCACGGCTGTTTGGTACGACAGTATATTCTATTCAAAGGATGCGGGGGCGTCGAACGACTCGCTTATCATGAAGCAAGTGCAGCCCATCGTTGATGTTCACGAGGTTCAGTCTCGCCGTCAGCAGATCAAGGAAAAATTACAAAATATTTCTGAATTACCCGCTATCCCGAAAATTGCACAGGAAGTTTTACAACTGGGTGGAAACCCGTATGCTAATGCGACTGATCTGTCTGCCATTATTGAACAGGACCCCAGTTTATCAACACAGCTGTTGCGTTATGCGCGCTCGCCATTTTATGGTTACCGTGGTGATATTGAATCAGTTGCTGATGCTATTTCGCGAGTACTGGGTTTTGATATGGTTATGGATATGGCATTAGGTATATCCATGGGTAAGGCATTTAAAAATCCGGTTGACGGACCATTAGGCTTGAACGCATTTTGGCGACATGCCACTTACTCTGCTGCTCTCGTGCAGAAGCTGGGCAATGCCGTTACCAATACACGCAAGCCTCGTCCGGGCATGGCTTATCTAGCCGGTCTTTTGCATAACATGGGCATTTTATTGTTAGGGCATTTGTTCAGAAAAGAATTTAACCTGCTGACCAAAACACTAAAAGAAAACCCAGGTGCTGAACTGATAGAGCTGGAACAGCAAGTGCTGGGTGTTACGCATATGGAGATGGGTGTTTGGTTAATGGAGGCATGGAACCTGCCGGATGAACTCATTATCGCCGTCAAAGAGCATCATAATGCACGATACACCGATACGCATTCGGTCTATCCAAATTTGATTCTTATCAGTAACCGTATGCTTAGCGCAATGGAGATGGGTGATGAAGTTAGTGATGCCTTGCCAATGGATTTACTGGATGATTTAGGTCTTTCATCTGAAAAAGTGATCGAGATTTTTGAAACCATTATTGAGAATAAAGAAGGCCTGGATTATATGGCGCTACAAATGGCCGCCTAGGTTTTATGCACAAGGATGTGCTTATTACCGTTTATATATTTTTCGTATGCATGGCACTTTGGCCGTGGGCGCACGGATGCGCAGGAGCGACGTCTCACAGCCCATATCGAATTTAAATATGAAAAAAGTTTGAATTACACTTTGTTCGTGGGCGCACAGATGCGCAGGAGCGACGTCTCGCAGCCCATATCGAATTTAAATATGAAAAAAGTTTGAATTACACTTTGTTCGCGAGCCCACGGATGCGCAAGAGTGGCGTCTCACAGCATTTATTTGCTATCTATTACGATCCTCAAAAAAATAATCAGCATTTTGTCAGTAAACGCAAGGATAGGCCTACTATGATCTAGTGTGTTTTCTCACAGCGACCATGCCATCGGTGTATCAGTTATTTACTTTTTCCTGGAATGGCATTATGTTCGTGGAAGATCCCATGTTAACGAGAATAATATGACCACGTTTAAAAAGCTTGATGCCCATGAGTTTCACCATGTACTTGAAGAACAAGGTGGAATAGGGATCGTGATGTTTACCGGCGAATTTTGTGGTTCGTGTCGTGCCTGGAAGCAACTACTGCAGGAGTATCAGAAAAATAATGCTGTGAGATTGTACGAAATAGATGCAGAGCGAGAGATGGCATTAACCAATGAATTTGATGTATTTCATTTGCCTGCGTTATTCTTATATAAGGATGGTTGTTATCACTCAGCCATACAATGTGAGGCCAGTTTATCTATGCTGGAAAAGACCATTGATGATTGTTTGCGGAATAAGGCAATGGAAATGCCATGAATATCGATTCTACGGGTCTCATAAATTCGGCTGATTATGTGCCTTCCCCTAATTTTGATGATCGTCCCTCTGGCGTGTCAATAAACTTGATCGTTGTTCATGGTATCAGTTTGCCGCCAGGTGAATTTGACGGGCCGTGGATTAGTCATTTATTTACGAATAAGCTGGATCCGGCTCAGGATCCTTATTTCTCAGAAATTTGTGATATCAAGGTGTCCAGTCATTTGCTTATACGCAGGGATGGTGAGGTAATACAGTATGTGCCGTTTGAAAAACGAGCCTGGCATGCTGGAGAATCCTGTTTTGATGGTCAAGATCGATGTAATGATTATTCTATCGGTATAGAACTGGAAGGGACAGATAGTCAGCCATATGAGTCGATTCAATACGAACAATTGTTAATGATAGTATTATTGCTAATGGAATGTTATCCAGGCATAACCGAAGAACGTATAACAGGGCATGCTGATATTGCGCCTGGGAGGAAAACTGATCCAGGCGAGGCATTTGATTGGCTTTTATTCAGGAAACTACTTGCATCTTCGCGTCAGGTCGATAAAACTTAGTCACTATGATTATGATCAGCATCGTTATTTGCCTGGCCCTGGAATTGTTTGCCGCACATCTGAGTCAATTTCGTTCCTATCATTGGATGAGTAGCTACTCTCATTTCGTTAAAAAAATATTCAAACAACATGAGGCGTGGAATGGACCATGGGGCATCCTGGCGGTCATGTTATTGCCACTGTCACTAACGCGTATTCTGCAGGCGGGTTTTAGTCAGGTATGGTTGGGACTGTTTGAGTTATTGTTTGGCATAGCTGTCTTGATTTTTTGTCTGCGTTATCAGCCTCAGGATGAATGGATAGATGACTTGTCTGACGCAATGGAACAAGAAGATGAAGAACGCATTAATGATTTATCAGAAAAGATTGTCGGACAATCTTTGGTTAAAGATCAGGACAGGGTCAAACAAGTTTCAGATGCAATTTTAAGTAATGTAAATGAACAAATGTTTGCCGTATTGTTGTGGTTTGCTTTTTTGGGGCCAATGGGTGCGCTAATGTATCGAATGGCCTGGTATCTTAGTGAGCAGCCGGATGAGGAGCTTGGCACGCCGGGGTTCAAGCAGGCAGCATGTCGCTTGTATGCAATTTTAAACTGGTTGCCGGTCAGGTTACTGGCAACAGGTTATGCCATTGTTGGCAGTTTTGAGGATGTTATGTTGGCATGGCGTGAGAGCTACCATGATGCACCAGAAGATATGCAGGCGCTTAATCAACTCATTATTGTGAATGCGGGCCAGGGTGCAATACATTTTGATCGTTATTTGCAGCACGATGAAGAGGGTAATGAGGCCTATGCAATCGATGCAATCAAGGCTGCGCGCGGACTAATTTTAAGAACCATGCTTGCTTGGGGAATCGTTGTAGCAATTATTACCCTTGCAGGCTGGGCTTCCTGACTTCATAAAACAGTATTACAGATGATGCGAATTGGGATTGATCTTGGTGGTACAAAAACTGAAATCATTGCAATGGATGATAATAACGAGATCCTGTTAAGAAGACGTATTGATACCCCCCACGGTGATTATCAAGGTGCTATTAGAGCCATAGTTGGTTTGATTGAAGGTGTTGAAAAAGATCTTGGTCATCCAGGCAGTATTGGGATCGCTACCCCTGGTGCTATTTCTCCTGCCAGCGGACTGATAAAAAATGCCAACTCTACCTGCCTCAATGGTAAGCCATTTGATCGTGATTTATCGGTTGCACTTGGTCGGGAAATCCGGATTGCGAATGATGCCGATTGTTTCACTCTGTCTGAAGCTGTAGATGGTGCGGCAGCGGGTGCGGCGACTGTGTTCGGCGTTATAGTCGGTACGGGTACGGGTGGAGGCGTGGTGGTGAACCAGAAATTACTAAGTGGTCCCAATGCCATTGCCGGTGAATGGGGTCATAATCCATTGCCGTGGCCTAAAAGTGATGAACTGCCCGGGCACGAATGTTACTGCGGGCAACGCGCCTGTATCGAAACTTTTTTATCGGGCCCCGGAGTTTCAAGACATTATGCCCGAAACTTCGGGCAAACGCTTACAGCTAAAGAAATTGTTGAGCAGGCAGAACAAGGCAATAAAGATGCTGAGACCAGTCTGCAATTATATGAAAATCGTATGGCGCGTGCGCTGGCCAGTATTATTAATGTAATAGACCCTCACGTTATAGTTTTGGGCGGAGGATTGTCCAATATTAAACGCATTTATAAAAACGTACCCGCTATTTGGGGTGAGTATGTGTTCAGTGATCGAGTGGATACGAAATTGGTTCAGGCTCGGCATGGTGATTCAAGTGGTGTGCGGGGCGCCGCCTGGTTGTGGTGAATTGATAGTATGCAACCTGAGCAGAAAATGTAACGCCATTTAGAGGAATTAAAAAAAGCTTAATATCTATGCTTAAGAAAATTTTTATTATTGGTGCGCCTGGTAGTGGGAAGTCTTATATTGCCCGGCTGCTGGAGTTGTCTTTAAATATTAAAGCACATGAACTCGATCATCTTTACTGGGATCCGAATGTCAATCGATATGGCATACCAACCGATAATATTACACGGACAACAATGCTGAATGAGATAATGTCTGAGCCTGCCTGGATTATGGAAGGTATTTATCATGATTGGACGGCATCATGTTTTGAACAGGCGGAAATTATTCTGTTACTAAAGACGTCAGTCTGGGTCAGGCATTGGCGTTTAGTAAAACGTTATATTAATCACAAGAAAAAATCTTACAAAGGCAAACGTGAAACATTTCCTGACCTGATACGATTATTGATATGGAATCACCGATATGAAAAGCAACAGTTACCATTAGTCTTAGATGCAGTTGGGACGTATATGGATAAAGTAAGGATGTTTAAAACATCCGGTGAGGCCATGACGGCTGTTATTCGTCCGATTTAGTCCTGCGCTGAATCTCACGCATTTTATCTACTGACAGACCAGCCTTATCCGCTATATCTAATGCGCGTTGTAATCTGGCGGGAGCACTGCGCCCCATGCAGTTGTGGTTGGGGTCACCATCAAAAGCAGCTAGCATATCCTTGATCAATAAATCACGATTAAATGTTTTGCCAGTGAGATGCTCCTGAATATCGATTACCTCATTGGCAACCGCGCGGGCGATATTTTCATGTTTTTCCCATAACTCACTAACCGTGCCACCTGTTACCAGTCCGGCTACATTGGTGGTGATGATATAAACATTTTTTAATACCAGCTCATGTAATAACTCGGCCTCAGAGTTCAGGGTTCTGCAAGGTATGTCAATACTGTTTAGTGTTTCTTGCAATAGTTTTGACTTCGGGCCATAAGCGGGTGACGGGATCAGTACTTTGTAGTCCTGACCTTTTTTCTTTTCAAACCAGACAGAGATGATGGTGGGGTCGATGAGTGAATGCGCTGACCAGTCACACGGTAGCAGCTCATTTTGTATTAAAGCGGTATTGGTGCGCCACACTTTAGGCAGGTTTGCCAAAACACCTTGCAGGTCATTTTCAGCTACGGCAATTAGTATGAGTTCAGGCATTGTTTCCTTTGCGGCAATTGTATTTATGTCCATTTGTCGAGTAACCGGGATAACAGGGTGGCCCGATTTCAGAAATCCACGGGCAAATACACCTCCCATTTCACCCTGCCCGATAAGAACGATATTATTTTTCTGCATTATTGATCCTGACTTTTTTCACGATTCCAGAAAACTTCGCTGCCGCCTTCATGTCGAGCCAGAGTTCTGGCCATGACAAATAATAGATCAGACAAACGATTGAGGTAAGTTAGTATGTTTGAATTCAATTTCTCGTCGCGATTGAGTGTTACGCATCGACGTTCAGCACGACGGCAAATGCAACGTGCGAGATGACAGCAGCTGGTCGCTTTGCCACCAGCGGGTAATATGAATTCCTTCAGGTAAGGGAGGTCCTTGTTCAATTCGTCTAGTTGTTTTTCTAAAACCTGTGTGTGTTCTGGTTTCATGATGTTGTAAGTCGGGATGGCGAGTTCGCCACCCAGATCAAACAAGTCGTGTTGAATCATGTCCAGGTATTTAATGATGTCATTCGGAACCGGGTGAGACAATATCATTCCAATCGTGCTATTGAGTTCATCAACAGTGCCAATGGCTTCCATACGCTGACTATCTTTATCTGTCCGACTACCATCTGCCAGACCAGTTGTGCCATCATCGCCTGTGCGGGTGTAAATTTTTGAAAGTCTGTTTCCCATAGTATTTAACTGTCCGTTAATTTATAAATTACAGGTAATACCACATCGATTGATCGCCCATCCAGCCAGATGCGGGCTTCTGGCAAATTGGCAACCCTGGTGATACTGTCTAACGCGGCATTGTCCAGTATGCGATAACCCGAACTATTGACGACATGTATGTCAGTTAATTGCCCATCAGACATGACACGTACACCCAGACTGACGCGTCCTTCCCATGCATTACGAATCGCGATCCTCGGATAACGGCGTGTAAAATTAATTCTCAGGTTGAGTTGTTTTTGTATTTTTTCTGATAACAATTGTTTGTTTAGTATTCTGGCAAGTGTTTGATGGCCAATATGCTCTTGTTTTACGCTGGCTTTTGTCGTGGTTTTTTGGTGCTTGTTAACAGGTGTTGATTGGACAGATTGCTGACTGACTGCAAAACTGGCCTGACGAGTTAGCAAATTATGTTTGGTTTTGACCGGTTTGACTACTTTTTTCTGGACCAGAGTAGGCTTGTGTACGAGTGTCGGTTTTATCGTTTTTGGCGCGTTCTTTTTTGATGGATTCAACACAAGTTGCAACAGGCTGCTAGGCTGGCTGGCAGAAATGTCATCCTGTTGACTGGATTGCCAGGCCCAAAAGGCAAGCAAGTGTACACCAACCGAAATCAGAAAAAACAGAAATATTGTTGGACGCTGTGATATCAACAAAATACACCAATGTTAAAGTGACTGAAATCGTGCTGGAGGGGGGTAGATCAATATAAGTTGCCCGCCGCAACGCATTTCATATAACCTGAAAAATCAGGATGCTTATTGGGCCGGTCTCCGGGCTGACAGGTGTGTTAACTCGGCACCTTCCCATGTTTTATAACACAGTGGTATAAACCGATTTAAACCTGATTACCGTTGCGGGGGCAGCATCGGAATTATCTGCATGATAGAGGCAGATTCACCAATTTCTCGTTTCACTCCATACAGGAGCACCCAACTTTTGTATGATACATCAAATCATTTTGAATTACATGGCGTACAGCAGGCGCGGCCTTGTGTAAAAGCGTGGCTTGTGGCTATTATCAGGATTCTTTTCTTGCCGGGGTGGGTAAATATGGACTGGGACGAGCGTTACAGTGAAGCGGGTTTTGCCTATGGTGAAAGCCCAAATGACTATTTGGTCTCTGTTACACAGGAGGTGACAGGCAAGCAGGTGCTGTCATTGGCTGAAGGAGAGGGGCGTAATGCGGTTTATCTTGCCAAGCAGGGTTATGAGGTCACCGCCGTCGATTCGTCTGGTATTGGCCTGGAAAAGGCGCAGGCGCTGGCGCAAAAGAGTCAGGTCAATATTAAAACGGTCGTTGCCGATCTGGCAGATTTTATGCCAGGTATCGAACAATGGGATGCCGTCGTATCAATTTTCTGCCATCTACCGACCACGATACGTGAGCAGTTACATAAAAAAGTGATCGCAGCCCTACGACCGGGAGGGGTTCTGATACTTGAGGCCTACCGACCTCAGCAGCTTGAATTTGCAACCGGTGGCCCGGGCGATGCGGGTTTAATGATGACACTGGAACAGCTCGAAAAGGAATTGCATGGGTTAACATTTGAGATAGCACACGAAATTGAACGTGACGTAATAGAAGGCAAGTATCACCATGGACGTGCCGCCGTAGTACAGATACTCGCCAGGAAGTGACATGAATATGAATGAACGGGTTATTGATCAGGGTAGTGGTATCGTTACTATCGATACGGGTTATCAGCGAAAAGGGCTCGTGGCCAGTCATCTTGTTGAGCAGGGCGATCACTATGCTTTTGTTGATGTTGGCACAAGCAGCTGCTTGCAGCAGATCCGTGATGTCATGCAGGTTATGGCAATCAAACCCGAACAAGTTAAATATATCATGGTGACCCATGTGCATCTGGATCACTCAGGGGCAGCAGGGGTGCTCATGCGGGAGTGCCCCGAGGCCCAATTGGTCGTGCACCCACGCGGTGCACGTCACATGATTGATCCTGCAAAACTGATCGCAGGTGCGACAGCGGTGTATGGCGAAGAGATGCTCAAAAAGACCTTTGGCGAGATCATACCTGTGGAGGCAGACCGGGTCATTGAAGTAGTCGATGAGCAGGTCTTATCGTTGAATGGTCGGCAGCTGCTGTTTCTGGATACCCCGGGGCATGCCAGGCACCACTACTGTGTTTATGATGAAGTTAGCAATGGATTTTTTACTGGTGATACCTTTGGCCTGGCTTACGCGCCGTTAGCTGTGGATGGTGAAAGTTTTATCTTCCCCACAACAACCCCGATTCAGTTTGATCCTGCTGCATTATTAAAGTCTATTAAACGTTTGATATCTTTCAATCCTGAAAAGATGTATTTGACTCATTTTGGCTGTGTTTACAATCCTGATGTATTGGCTGAGCATTTGATGAGACAGGTTGAGGCTTTTGTTGATATTGCGCAATCTGTCAAGCATATACCTGAGCAGAATTGTCATGAACATATATACCATGCGATGAAGCAACTTCTTTTACAGAACCTGCAGGATTTTGGATGCAAATTATCTGAGGGTGTGATATTGGAATGTATGGAAATGGATTTACAATTAAATACACAAGGTTTATGTTATTGGATACAGGATGTTGCAAAAAAATGATTGTCTTATTGTTTTAAATTGAGAGTGAGATGATTTAGTGAGTTATGTTGACAGGCAGGAAATATTAAATGAAATATTATTATTTTCAGGTAATATTGGAGAGGCAGAAATATAACGTGTATGCCAATGCAATGTTGGTGGCATAAAAATAAAATAATTACAGGGGATGGATGATGATTAAGAAAATAATTTATTGCATTACTGCTTTTGTTTTTGTCTTTCAACTCGCTGGGTGTTCTGTTAATAAACAGTCTGCTCAGGTGTTGCAATCAATCAAACTGGACAAAGAAAAAATAATGTATGTTGAAAAATTTCATGCGGATGGTCGCGGCATAGATCAATTGATCGCGGCTGAACTGACAAAGCGAGGTTATAAGGCAATATCCGTTGGCCAGGTCGATGCTTCTTTAGAAAATGTTGGTATTATTGTAACGTATTTTGATAAATGGATTTGGGATCTGAGTATGTATATGTTGGAACTGGATGTTCAGTTTCGTTCGCCTAAAGACCGTTTTAGTCTTGTAAAAGGTAATTCTTATCACACCTCGTTGACACGAAAGTCACCTGAAGAAATGGTTTCAGAAGTCATTGGCAACATGCTGAAGAAAATTGAAAATCAATAAGGAATAGGAACATGAAAAAAGTATACAATTTAATCAAATTCGGTGTAGTCGTGTTATTTTCTTTAATGGCGGTGGGTTGTTCATTTAGTAATATTGAACCTTCAGAGATGGCGGCCAACGCACAGGTAGTCAAACATCATCAAGGTTCGGTGCAGGTTAAAGTGACTGGCGGTGAAACAAAAGAAGATCAGCTAAAAATTACCAATGAATCATTTAAGCAGTCGATAGTTAATGCCATTAACAAGAGTAAGCTGTTTGGTAGTACAGGCGATGGCAAGAGTGATTATCGTTTGGACGTGATTTTGAATAGCCTTGATCAGCCTGCTATGGGTTTTACGATGACTGTAAACATGGAAGCAAGCTGGATAGTGACGCGCATTTCAGATAATAAGATGATGTGGCGTAAATCTATATCATCAACGCAGACATTAGGTGTTTCTGATGAGACGGGTGGTGTTGCGCGTGTTCGACGCACAACAGGTGAAGCGGCTGCGCGTAATATCGAAAAAGCACTTGCCGAAATATCTAAACTGGATTTGTAAAGGTATTACTGCCGGGTGGTGCAATCTAGCATATGCCCGGCAGTGACTTTGTCATGAAAAAGTGGTTAATTCTTTTACTGATACTATCAACATTGATTGTATTTGTTGCAGGTTGTCTGGCTCCGTTATTTACACTTAGTAAATTTTTTATCTTCAATAATACCGTTTCGTTATTTACCGCATTGCAAGAATTATGGGGTGAGGGTTATGTTATATTATTTCTCGTGTTGTTTTCATTTAGCATTTTTTTACCGCTTGTGAAAATCGTATTGTTATTTTATTTGCAATTATCCACCAAAGTATCTCAACAAAGTCATAAAAAAATAATCGGTTTTCTGGAATTGGTTGGCAAGTGGTCGATGCTGGATGTGTTTGTTGTGGCAATATTACTGGTTACGATTAAGCTGGGTCCAATGGCGAATGTGCAAGTGCATTTTGGGTTGTATCTGTTTTTGGCGTCAATCATTTTGATGATGCTGCTTTCACACATACTGCACAGAAAAGATTGATTCGATGCTGATTGCTTGTCTAAATGTAGCCAGATAATGGGTTTTCCACACTAAAACCAGTTGATCTCAACTGGTTTGCACTGTTTTTTCCGAATTGATGATGTCTGTTATTGAGTCGTGGTCTGGCATAGGCTAATATGCATTCTGCAAAAAGAGAGTGCCACTGCTAAAGAAACAAGTTAGTGGTCACTAATATACCCGGAATACAAGTGACTGTCCTATCTATTTCCTGTGCAGTTTTGTTGTTGAGCAGGAAACAATCATTAATGATTACACCCGAAGAATTAAAACAAGAATCACGGACGATAATCGAAAAATATGCCATCAGCAGTAATATAAAAGGATTTATTCAGATTGCAAATACAGTCGTCCCCTTTTTTGCATTATTCTATCTGGCACTAAAAAGTACTACGTTTTCTTACTGGTATAGTGCCGTGTTTACACTATTAGTTGCTTTTTTTATCGTGCGGATTTTTATGATGATGCATGATTGTGGCCACAACTCCCTGTTTCGTACGCCCGCGCTGAATAAAATATTTGGTTTTTTTATGGGTGTATTCTGTGGTATGCCACAATACGTATGGGCACAGCATCATAATTATCATCATTCGACTAATGGAAACTGGAGTAAATATCGTGGTCCGTTGAGTGCCTTGTCGATCGATGAATATTCCAGGCTTTCTACTGGCAAGCAAAAAATTTACCGTTACTCCCGAAATATATTGTTGTCTCCTGTGGGGGCGTTCATGTATTTTATTTTTAATCCCAGGGTTAACTGGGCGATTGGATCAATAGGTTTTATTTTCCATTTAGTAAACACGAAAGTAAAAAATATTCATATGCCTGTAACAACCATAGCCAGGAACTATGATTGCAGATACTGGAATAACGCAACGGAATACTGGCATATGTTCGGTAATAATATTGTGTTGTTAAGTCTGTGGGTCATTATGAGCTGGTCTTTTGGCGTCGTGACGTTTTTTGTCATCTATGTTGTCAGCTTGTCTCTGGCAGGGGCTATCGGGATTATTATTTTTACTATTCAGCATAACTTCGAATCATCCTATGCCAGTGATGATGCGAACTGGAATTATTATAAGGCAGCACTTGATGGTACCAGCTATCTAAAACTTCCGAAGATTGTAAATTGGTTTACTGCCGATATTGCTTATCATCACATTCATCACTTATCAGCGAGAATTCCTAACTATAATCTGGCTCAATGCCACAAAGAGTATTCGTCGCGTTTCACTTCGGTTAAAAGGATTCGATTATGGGATATTCCGGATGCTTTCAAGTATATACTTTGGGATAATCTGAATCTTAAGATAATCTCGGTCAAGCAGTTTAATAGTATGGCTTGCAATAATAATCATGGTTGTTCAACACCCTGATTCACTTGAGGCTCTTTTCCAGAAGTGCTTCAGATGGGGCATGTAAAAAGAATTGAGATAACTAGTAACTAGGGTGCTGATATGGATGAAGTCAATGCTTGGTTGATTGGTGGTGGCCTGGGAGTGGGTGCTGTGTTCGCCATTATGGTGCAACATTTTCGTTTTTGTCTGGTAGCCGCAGTCAGTAATTTATTGTTAATTAAAGATAGTCGTCAAGCAGTGGCTTTTGCTGCTGCTATACTGGTGGCTATTACAGGCACTCAATTATTGGAAATGATGGATGTCGTAGCCATTGCAGATTCATCTTACCGAAACAAGACGCTCGATTGGTTTGGCGCAGTTGTTGGGGGTATAGTATTCGGTATCGGTGCAACGTTGGCTGGCGGTTGTGCAGCACGGACATTGGTCAGAACCATGGAAGGCAGTATTCATTCACTGCTTGCCCTTCTTTCTTTTGCTATTGTGGCAGCCATTACCCAGTTTGGTTTTTTTGAGCCTATTCGCATAAGCCTTATGCAGATTACATCTATTGAGTTAGTAACGGATGCGGGTATTGCATCACTATTGTCATTGCCACAGTCGCTCGTGCTGGCTGTCACTATCACAGGGTTATTGATTTTTATATATAAAAGCTGGCAGCGTAGTCCTGATAAAGTAATGTTGGTCGTTGGGTTCATTGTTGGAGGGCTGGTTGTGTTTAGCTGGTATGTCACCGGTGTGTTGTCTCAGGATGAATTTAATCCAAATGTGCCTTCTGCTATGACCCTGTCGGGGCCCTTGGCACGTTTTGGTTATATGCTTATTTCTGGCCAGCTGCCGGGTTTATCCTTTGCTGTATCATTTGTAGTTGGCACGGCAGTGGTTTCTTTGTTGCTTGCATTGCTAACAAGGCAATTTAAAATTATTGCCCCAGGAAAAGGTATGACTAAAATGGCGCTGCTTGGTGGCGCACTGATGGGAATCGGCGCAATGATGGCTTATGGTTGTAATATCGGTCAGGGTTTAAGTGGCTTATCTACCCTTTCGATAGAATCACTGCTTGCTGTTATTGGTATGGTAGCGGGAGTTGGTGTTGTTACTACATGGATGGAAAGATCTAATAATTAATTCTTGAAGATAATGTGGGTAGAAAGTGATCGATCCTGAATGGCGATACATAGTGATTATTTTCTAAAAAATTGTGAAGGTTGATTTATTCAGGTAAGCAGGCGTATTTATCAATATAAACCTAATATTATGCTGGAAAATAGTAATCACTGTTATCCTGCCTTAGCTTGTTTATTTTAATTCCGTATAGTAATTCCAGGTTGCCGGTCGTAATGATCTCGTCGATTTTACCGCATATTGATTTGCCGTCGCCGAGCAATAGTAATGCATGTGTGCAAAAACGTGTTGCAAGGTTTACATCATGTGCCGACATAAACAACAGTTTATTTTTAAACTGTTGTTTAAGCAGTGTCAGTGTCTCAATCTGGTGATGGATATCAAGGTGGTTGTCGGGTTCATCCAGCAAAGCGATATCCGGGTTCTGGGTTAACAGACAGGCTATTCTGACACGACGGCGTTCACCGCCTGACAACGTGTGAATGTCGCGGTTTTTAAATTCGAGTAAATCCATTTTGTCCAGCGCTTGCTCGGCAAGTGCTATATCGTTGTTGGATTCCCATTGCATCCAGTTGAGAAACGGGTGGCGACCAATCAAGGTACTTTCAAGCACGGTGGATGGAAAGGATTCTTCGTCTTGCTGGAACAAGACTCCTAATCGTTGCGCAATTTGCTGTCTGGAGTATTGATGTAAAGATTGTTCCTGGAGGCGGACTTCACCTGTCTCAGCTTGTCGTAAACCAGCGAGGGTATGGATGAGGGTTGTTTTGCCGCTGCCATTTTTCCCGAGTACAACCCATGATTCGCCAGCATTCATTTGCAAGTTTAAATTTTGACATACCGATGTATTACCGATGCTTATACCAAGATTGTTACATTCCAATAATGACATTAGCTTTTCCGATACAGCAAATAGAGAAACGCAGGTACGCCCAACATAGCAGTGAGGATGCCAACAGGTAGTTGTACTGGTGCAAGTACGGTTCGAGCCAGGGTGTCAGCGAGTACCAGTAATGTGCCACCCAGAATAACTGCTGTGGGGACTAGTAGGCGATGGTCAGAGCCGATAATAAGACGGAGCATATGTGGTGCCATGAGACCAATAAAGCCGATACTGCCTGCCAGACTGATGGCTATTGCTGTTAGCAGGGACGCGGTAGAAAAAAGCACTAGACGCAAGCTGCGTGTGTTAACACCTAATGCGGAAGCTTGCAATTCACCACGGGACATCAGGTTAAGGTGTCTGGAAAAAATAAAACTGACAAAAGTGATGATGATTAATAAGGGCGCTTCCCAATATGAAAGCAGATTGTAACTAAGGTCGCCCATAAGCCAGAATAACATGCCATGTACCTGCTGACTGTGACTGATCGAGAGCAGGAAGCTGATCATCGCATTCCATCCAGCAGCCAACACGACACCGGTGAGCAAAAGGCGGTTGGAAGTCCAGCTGCTATTGCTGTGGGCCAGCGCGAAGACAAGCATGATAGAAAGTAAGGCGCCGGTAAACGCAGCGGTTTGGATGATTAATGCCCCCATGCCAAGCAGAATGGCAAGTAGGGCACCACTCGCTGCTCCACCAGAGATGCCTAATATATATGGGTCTGCAAGTGGGTTTCGTAATAATGCTTGCATGAGCAAACCCGCCAGGGCCAGCATGCCACCGCAAACGAATGCCAGCATTGCTCTTGGCAGTCGAAGTTCAAATACAAGCGTGTGAGGTAGCCCTTGGTGTTCGTTGAAGCTGCTAACAATGTCATGAATCGATAACGTGGTTGAACCCATGCTGATCGCCAGTGCAAAACTGCAGAGGCAAATGAAGAGAAGTAACAGACTGGCTTGTATTCTGCTCATTCTCTCAGACTGATCACGTCCCATTGTCTAACATGGGCGTGGTCCAGCAATATGTCGTCTGCATCAACGGCAACTGGGTGGCTGACCTTGTCAAGCAGTGGAATATCGTTGTGTGAGTCGCTGTAAAACCAACTGTCTGCCAGATTGGCGTTGTTTTCATTTAACCAACTATCGAGGCGAGTGACCTTGCCATCCTGAAAGCATGGGACACCTTTTACCTTGCCGGTATATTCACCATCAATTATTTCAGGATCGGTAGCAAGAAGATGTTCAATACCAAATTGTTCAGCGATGGGTTGGGTGACAAATCGATTGGTTGCGGTAATGATCATGAGTGTATTACCCATTTGCCGATGATGTTCAACGAGGTCAATGGCCTGTTTGAGGATAATGGGTTGTATTTTTTCCTGCATAAATTGTGCTCGCCACTGATAGAGTTGTTCAGCGGGATGTTGGCTTAAGGGTTGCAGTGAAAAATCCAGGAATTCATAAATATCTAATATTCCCTGTTTATACTGATTGTAGAATTCCTGGTTTTTTTGTTCATAGGTTGCTCCATCGACAATACCTTGTTCAGCCAGGAATTGCCCCCAAAGGTAGTCGCTATCGCCGTTGAGGAGTGTATTATCGAGGTCAAAGATGCTTAAGGCCATTGTATTTCTTCGTAAATGTTAAAAAATTGGCGTCAGATTAAATGATAAGTGGCCTGATAACAACGTTAAAAGCATAAGTTAATAAGTGTATGTTAATAGTCTTATTTGCCGAGCTCATGCCAAATGTGGCAAATTAGTCTCATGATTAGAATAAAAATAGAGAAAACAAGTGATTGATACAGAAGGTTATCGCGCTAATATTGGCATTATTCTGTGCCATAATAATGGTCGTGTACTGTGGGCACGGCGTATTGGTCAGGATGCATGGCAGTTTCCTCAGGGTGGTATACAGGAAGGAGAAAGCCATGAGCAGGCTTTATTCCGTGAGCTGGAAGAGGAAGTAGGATTGCGTCCGGAGGATGTTGAAATCATCAGTTGTACCAAGGACTGGCTCAGATATCATTTACCAAAAAACCTGATCAGACATGATTCATTACCACTGTGTATAGGCCAAAAGCAGATCTGGTATTTGCTCCGTCTGACAGGGGCTGAAAAAAATGTGTGTCTGACGGGATGCGACAAGCCCGAGTTTGACCACTGGCGTTGGGTAAATTACTGGACACCATTAAAAGAAGTGGTTGCCTTCAAGCGGGATGTTTATCTGCAGGCGCTGAGAGAATTTCATCCTATTTTATTCCCAAACCAGGAAATGCCGGAGTTTCGGCGACGTCGCGGCCCGCATGGTTTCAGACGTTAATGTTTGATGTTTTATTAATGACAGGGAATATATAGTTTAATGCTAGGCATTTTGCAGCATATCGTACAGGAAGTTAACCGGGCTCGTAACCTGGATGACGTGCTGTTTATTATAGTTAATGAAGTCAATTCGGCCATGGGTGTGGATGCGTCATCGGTTTATCTGACTGATTTTGACCGCGATCAGCATGTTCTTATGGCTACTGCCGGTGTCGGCATTGATACTGATGCGCTGGGGTCAATAAGACTGGATGCTGGTGATGGTATTGTTGGAATGGTCGCACGTCGTGCTGAACCCATTAATCTTGCCGATGCTATCAAGCATCCTAGTTATAAAAAATTCAAAGGCATAGACTACAAGCGTTTTCATTCTTTTTTGGGTGTGCCGATTATCCACCAACGAAAGGTTTTGGGCGTGCTCGTTGTTCAGCGAGCAGAAAAAAAATCATTTCCTGAAGATAATGTTGCTTTTCTGGTTACATTGGCAGCCCAGTTGGCAGGTGCGATTGCGCATGCAGAGGCGCGCGGACAGGGCAGTAGTATTGGAAAGATTAAACGGCTTACTAATGAGCAGTTTTTTCGCGGGCAGGCCAGTGCGCCAGGAGTGGGTATAGGTAAGGCAGTTGTCATATTCCCGAGCGCCGACTTGATGTTAGTGCCAGACAGAAAAATTGACGATATTGATGCAGAAATTTTTATCTATCAGGATGCATTAGCCCAGGTCGTTAAAGATATTGATGACATGAAGGAACGGCTGGGTGAAAGCCTGGAAGAAGAAAATCGTGTGCTGTTTGATGCCTATGCCTTGCTTGTCAATAGTGACACTATTGTTGACGATGTTATCGAAAAAATAAAACTTGGCAACTGGGCGGCGGGCAGTTTGCGAGATGTAATAGGCAAGACATCACGTAAATTCGCGGAAATGGATGATCCGTATCTACGTGAACGGTCTGACGATATCCTGGATCTTGGTCAGCGCATTTTGCAAAACCTTCTTGCAAAAGAAAAAACTGAGGTTGTTTACCCGAAGAAAGCGATACTCGTCGGGGAAAACATCAGGGCAACGGATCTTGCTGAGGCGCCAATAAAAAATATTGTTGGCGTCGTGTCTACCCAGGGATCGAGTTCATCGCATATCGCAATTCTTGCCCGAGCCATGGGTATACCCGTCATTATGGGTGCAGATGATCTCGATTTATCTTCTATTGACCAGTCAGAATGTATTGTGGATGGTTATCTAGGACGGTTCTATATCGACCCCATCGCAACGATTACAAATGAGTATTCGCGTCTGGCAATAGAAGAAACCCAGCTTACAAAAGAATTGAATAGTCTGCGTAAACTGCCTGCCGAAACCACAGATGGTAAAAAAATTCCCCTTTATGTCAATACAGGTCTGGTGGCAGATATTGGCCCTTCGAAAAAGAGTGGTGCAGAAGGGGTTGGGTTATACCGTACTGAATTTCCGTTTATGGTTCGTGACAGTTTCCCTGGTGAAGAAGAGCAAAGTCGTATTTACAAAAAAACATTGGAGGCCTTTGCGCCACGTCCGGTTACGCTACGAACGCTTGATGTGGGTGGAGACAAGGCACTGCCTTACTTCCCGATTGTGGAAGAAAATCCGTTTCTCGGCTGGCGTGGTATTCGTATCACGCTGGATCACAGAGAAATATTTCTGACGCAGATCAGGGCCATGTTACGAGGGGCGATAGGGACTGAAAATCTGAATATTTTACTACCCATGATCAGTGATCTTGGTGAACTTGAAGAAGCCATGTTGTTGATCGATCAGGTTTACAGTGAAATGCAAGATGAAGGGCTCGCCGTTACCTGGCCAAGGATCGGAGCCATGATTGAAGTACCCTCTGCAGTTTATCAGGCAGAAGAGCTGGCGCAACGCGTCGATTTTCTGTCGATCGGGACAAATGACTTAACCCAGTATTTACTCGCAGTGGACCGTAACAATGCGCGGGTTGCCAAGCTCTATGATTCATTACACCCCGCAGTTTTGCGAGCAATTAACCAGACGGTGGATGCGGCACATAAATATGGTCGACCGGTCGGGATCTGTGGCGAAATGGCGGGAGACCCAGCGTCGGCCATACTGCTGCTGGGTATGGGGGTAGATAACTTGAGTATGGCGGTAGCCAGCTTGCCGCGTATTAAATGGGTCATCCGTAGTTTCAGTTTTAGAGATGCGCGACTCATGCTGACACGTGCATTACAGTTTACCAGCGCACATGAAACACGACAGTATCTGAATGCAGCACTCGACGGTGCGGGTCTGGGTGGTTTGATACGTGCTGGTAAAAAGTAGATTAAACAATAACTTATAATTTTATGTGTTAATAGTGCTATTGTCACACATGTTATAAACTTCGTAGCATACCGGGCATTACCCTAACCACAACTTGTTGATGAAAGACGCAGTATTGACATTCTCTAATATATGAATGATAATCATTCTCATTAGTGTTTAGGTCTTAATTAATTTTCTGATTATGAGGTTCTTATGCGTTTATCAACAATATTAGCGTTGTCAGCAGGGCTGGCATCATCATCATCTGCATTGGCAGTGGATTATAAGGTGTCGGGTGATATTCGGGGTGGATATTTCAGTGCAGACAGGGATGACCGAAATGGATCGACCAACAAGACTGACGAAGGTCGCTTGCGTTTAAGGGTAGGCGTCAGTAGTAAGATCACCAATAGTTTGAAGGCCAAGGTCAGGTTTGCGGGACGTTACTCCACAGATGACCGCAATGATAATCATTTCCAGATCTTTGAAAGTATTCCCTCTGGTGATGGTCTGCGGCGCGGTGACTCAACCCTGGATGAGATATACTTGAACAACAAATTTTCCAATGGTGTTTCGCTTACCGTGGGTCGCATGCAAACCAAGCTGGAACTAGATGGTGTGGCCAAAAAATCACTCGATCGTAACGATAGCCCGAATACTGATATTAACTGGACCGATGGACTCTATCTGAAATACCCGGTCAAGGATGGATGGAAGTTGCATGCCATCATGCAATACAACCCGGCCAGTGGTTCAACAGAATTACGTCGTTCACCATTGAATTTCAGTGATAGTGATAGTCGTATCAGCTACTTTGCTGCGCTAGAAAAGAAATCTAAAACCGGGCTGTGGGCGCAGCGAGGTATTGATATCACGTACCTGCCTGCCGCATTGCAAAAAGATGGTAGCGCTGCTGGTCGAATAGAAGATTACTGGGCTGTCGTAGGTCGTGTAGCGGTAAGATGGCCACTCGGCAAATCAGGCTCAGCCTTTATGTTAGGTGGTGAAGCCGGTTTTGCTTCAGAGGCACCGACCAAAGCGGCAGCAGGTTTGCCGGGTGCAGGTGATGCAGGTAAAAATGCCTTTCAGGTTACATTCAACTGGCTAAATTTTGTGCCCAAACATTCTGTCGGTCTGGTATTGGGTCAAGCCGATGCGGGTTGGTTGTTATCACCTGACTTTCGTAACAATACTGATTTGGCCGAGCTGAGATATAAATGGGTTGTTGCCAAAAAACAGAAATTTGAAGCACGCATCAGACGACGTGAAGACAGTGAGTTGAAAACGGGCGCGATCAAAAAACGTGAAGATGTCGATTTATATCTGCGATATACTTACAAATTCTAGGATATTATTGGCCTAATAGCTTGATTGTATTGAATATTGAAGCTATTAGGTTGATTAGCCTGAAAGCCGTTCTGATGGTATTATTGTGTACATAAAAAATGATTGGAGATGGATATGTCACAAGCTGCAATGAAGGAATTTGTTACTGAGCTGACCGATAATGAGATTGTGTTATCGGCGCTGGCGCAGGAAAAAATGGCTGAGCTGTTTAAAGATGCCGATGATGATATTGAAGCGATCCGTATTTATGTATCGGGTGGCGGATGTGGTGGCATGAGTTATGGTATGACATTTACCGATACGCGTAGCGAGTTTGATACGGTTCGTGATTACGGTAGCTTGAAAATATACATAGATTCTGTTGCACTGGGTTTTTTAAAAGGTGTAGAAGTCGACTATGTTGAAAAGCCAACCGGCGCAAGTTTTGTATTTAACAACGTATTCGCCTCAACCGGTGGTAGTGGCGCATGTGGTGGATGCGGTTCTGCAGGTGGTGGTTGAGGTTAAACCTGTTCCGCACTGCTGTCAGCAGTGCGCCTAGAAACACACTATTGCCTCATCGAAATAAGACCAATAATATAGCTGGCGCAAATATGCGTCAGTGTATTGTGTTGATTTGCCCTCACAGCAGTTATCGTCTTGGCCCATATCTCCGGGCAGCAGAAAACCTTGGTATCCATGTCCTCGTCGTGTCGCAAGGGGAATATTCACTCGTCAGCGCTGTTGCCAGTGGTATCCATGTGGATTTTTCAAAACCAGAAGAAGCACTGAAGAAAATTAATTCAGCGATAGTAGATAGTCAGCTCCTTGCTGTGTTAGGTATCGATGACATGACTGTCGAATTGGCAGCGCGTGTGTCTGCATCACAGGGATTGATGCATAACGATATTAAAGCCAGCCAATACACAAGAAGAAAAGATCTGGCGCGTGAAGTATTGCAGGGTTCCGGTGTATTAATCCCAGAATTCAGGTGCGTAAACCTGGGCGCTTTGATCGAAAACCCATCCAGTCCCATTGCTTATCCTTGTGTTATCAAGCCGATTTCACTCTCGGGTAGTCGAGGCGTTATTTGTGTTCATAATGCACAGGACTTAAAGCAGGCTGGTGAAGCAATTCAAGCTATTCTGGATGATGAAATTCTGTCTGATGATGAAAAGCAGAGTGTTTTGATCGAACAGTATATACCGGGTTACGAGTTTGCATTTGAAGGCATGTTACATCAGGGAAAGCTGCAATGCCTGGCATTGTTCGACAAGCCGGATTTAATGGAAGGGCCATATTTTGAAGAGACTTATTACATAACGCCATCACGTTTAAGTAAAAACCTGCAACAAAAAATAAAAGAAACAGTATTACGTGCTTGTCAGGGTTATGGTCTTAAAGAGGGCCCGGTGCATGCTGAAGTGCGAATTCATGAAGATGAAGTCTGGTTTATGGAAATGGCATCGAGAACCATTGGTGGGCAATGTGCGCAGTCTTTGCAATATGCTACCGGCTTGAGTCTTGAAGAGATGGTGATTCAAAATGCACTTGGCAAAGAAATTCAAACGGGTGAAAATACACAGGCTGCGGGTGTGTTAATGATACCTATAACCAAACGTGGTTTATTAAGACGGGTAGAAGGCATAATGGAAGCCAGTAAGGTTGAGTATATTGAAGAGTTAGAAATCAGTATCAGTGAGGGGTATGAATTAGTGCCATTACCACAAGGGCGTAGTTATCTGGGTTTTATTTTTTCAAAAGCGCCTACACCTGCACTGGCAGAGCAAGCCTTGCGGGATGCGTATAAAAAGCTGAAAATAATAACCAGTCCGGTTTTATATAGCACGTAGAACAACAAATGAGGATAAATAAATAAAAATGAGCAATCCTGTCAAAGGTATATCCTATTTTTTTAGCGGCCTGCCGCTCATATTCAAACCAGGCATTCGTCAGCATGCCGTATGGCCCATATTGATCAACACGGTGTTATTTATAATACTAACCGCCTTTGCGATAAACGGCGTCGGCGATTTAATAGACTGGATGCTGTCATTTTTACCGGGCTGGCTGGATTTTTTACGTTATCTATTGTGGCCATTCCTGGCGCTGGCTTCATTAATTATTCTCGTGCTTGTATTTAGTCTGTTGGCAAACCTCGTGGCGGCACCATTTAATGCTTTATTGGCCGCTGCTGTAGAGCGACATTTGGGTGGTGTGAATGAACAGTCTGGTCTGAGAGTAAAAGGCGTGCTGGCTTTGGTTATGAATGAAGTGCGTAAGATACTTTATTTTCTGCTGCGCGCGATTCCGCTGTTGATTTTGTTTGTTATCCCCGTGGTAAATATTGTCGCGCCATTTATCTGGCTGCTGTTTGCCGCTTGGATGCTGTGTGTCGAGTATGCAGACTACCCAATGGGAAATCATGATTTGATTTTTGCAGAACAAAAGAAAATATTAAAACAGCAGCGTATGTTATCACTTGGATTTGGTGGTATGGTAACTGTTGCGATGATGATTCCTTTATTGAACTTTATTGTTATGCCGGTGGCAGTAGCAGGGGCGACAAAAATGTGGGTTGATGATTTATCGGGATAGGTTGTAGTTACTATGAAATTTCGCCAGCATATATTTAGTTAGTAAATGCGGGGGAGTCTATGCTCAAACTAGAAGCGTATTATCTGGCGGTTATATATATGAGTTGGCCCAATGCAATTATTGCGACTGCCTTCTTATGTTCCTTTTAGTTAGAATTAACTAAGCAGGGAAGTCTAATATACTTTCTGAGATCGATCTATAATGAGCGTTATCCCGGCACTAAAGAAAACTTTCATTTTTTAGAGTGTAAGCTAAACTCTAAACAAACGAATCAAACACTTTCATTTTATGTTGTTTGGTATTGACTCAAATTCAGAAGATAATAGAGTGATGATGTCGAATATTGACTACGCTAGACAGATTTGCGCGTAAATTCTCTTTGCTAGAGTAATTGAATATTTGAAATAATTATATTATTAAGATGCGAATTACAATAATTTTCTTGTTATATACATAGATTTACAGATATAAAAATAAATATGTACTTATACCAAGTTTAGATTCAGAGAAAAATATGCATACAATATCTGGTTTTATGTTCCTTAGTATATTGCTTTTAATAAGTAACTCTACATTTGCCGATGACGACAAAACGCTAGTAATAAGTAATGGCGGAACCAAGTCACCCATGCATACTGAAAAGTTCGAGGGGTTTGTTGATATCGTCCTGGCAGAAGCACTAAAACGGATTGGTTATAAGCTTGATACCCGTACGTTACCCAATGAACGGTCTCTAATAAATGCTGATAGAGGTATTATTGATGGTGAAGCACAAAGAATTGCCGGAATGGAGAAAAATTATCCTAATTTGATACGTGTCCCGGAAAAAATTATGGACTGGGATTTTGTCATATTTTCAAAGAAAGACATAGGTGCTATAAATGGCTGGAACAGCCTGGTTCCCTACGAGACTGGTTATATTACTGGCTGGAAAATATTTGAATATAATGTTCCAAAGAATGTGTCAGTCACTAGAGTTAGGCATCCTGAAGGGTTGTTTACCCTGCTTAGCAATAATCGTATAGACGTGATTCTGTATGAACGATGGCAAGGACTGAATCTGATTAAAAAAAATAATTATAAAAAAATAAAAGGGCAATTACCGCCTTTGGCACACAAAGAAATGTTTCCCTATTTACATAAAAAACATGTGCACCTGGTGCCGAGGTTGGCTCAGGCACTGAAAGATATGAAAAGTGATGGGACATATGCGCGAATATATCAACGCATACTAGGGCCGCTTGATAAATAGCAATATGCTAACTGAAACCAAAAACAAGCAAGCTAGTGATTATAAAAGTTTGTCTCGAAAACTTATTCCGGGAATTATCCTGTTTAGTTCGTTAATTACATTGATTATTACTTCTTATACATTGTATGAAAGATATAGATATGACATCAGTCAGATAGATGCGCGCTTCGAACAAATTGAAAATGTGCATTTCTCTTCGCTGGTCAATAACCTATGGTTGGCTGATAAAAGCGAAATGCAAGTTCAGGTAGAGGGCATTCTTAAAATACCTGATATTCAATATTTGAAAGTTTATAATAATGATAAGTTATGGGTATCAGTAGGTCTAAAAAAAGATAGCAAGATAAGAGTAAAAAAGTTTCCAATGCTGTACACATATAAAGAAAAAACGATCAATATCGGATCACTTGTGGTAGGGGCTAGTCTCGATAATGTATATCAGAATATCTATCAAGGATTGTGGGTAACGCTTGGCGGCAATGCCGTTAAAACATTTCTTGTCGCATTTTTTATGTATTTCCTTTTTTACAAGTTTGTTATCCGTCATTTGCACAAAATTTCAAAAAGTGTAACCCGATTTGATATCGATCAATCTGTTGGTGGTGTGGTGTTAGACCGTTTGAACAAACATTATGACACTAAAGATGAGCTTGATTTGGTTGTTGATGCATTCAATGAATTACAAAGTGAATTAAAGCGGTCATTTGCATCGATTGAGCAAAAGGTTAAAGATCGTACTCAGGAACTTAAAATATCTAAAGAAGAAGCTGAGGCTGCCAATAATGCAAAATCAGAATTCTTATCTTCCATGAGTCATGAATTGCGAACACCTTTGAATGCCATTCTGGGTTTTTCACAGTTACTGGAAATGGATGATCTATCGCAAAGTCAAAAAGATAGCATTAAAGAAATAATTGTAGCCGGAAAACATTTGCTAGATCTAGTTAATGAAATATTAGACCTGGCAAGAATAGAATCAGGAAAGATTGATCTGGATATTCAACCAATTAATTTATTTAGGTTATGTAAAGAGAGTATAAAAATTGTTCAATCATTGTTAAATGATCATGATATTAAAATTGAGTGTGATCTGCACAATGACGGAATGGTTGTATTAGGCGATGAGACCCGGTTAAAGCAGATAATGCTTAATCTTTTATCAAATGCTATCAAATATAATAAATCGGGAGGTGCCGTTAAGCTATCCTATTCACTCACGAATCATGGAGCGGTAATAGTAAGTATAGAAGATACAGGATTAGGTATATCGCAAGAAAAGCTGAGTGAAATATTCGAGCCATTCCATCGCATTGAGCCGAAAAATACACACATACAAGGGACTGGGATAGGGCTCACAATAACCAGGGATCTCGTAGAGAAAATGGGTGGAAAAATAGGCGTAGAAAGTAATCTTGGGAAAGGGTCAAAATTCTGGTTCGAATTACCAGTTTCCACCGAGTTTAGTTCAGACGACATTGGCTCGAACAGGAAATTTTCAATAAAACCCAAGCTTATAGATGGCAGGGTCTACAGAGTAATCCTGTATATAGAAGATGAGTTGTCAAATATAAAATTTATGTTAAAACTGTTCGAAAAATATCCAGAATACCATTTGATTATTGCTGAAACAGCATCATCTGGTGTTCATGCTGCCAGAGAACATGTGCCTGATTTAATATTGCTGGATATTAATCTGGGCGGACAGAGTGGATTTGATGTGCAGAAAGAATTAAGAGTCGATAGAACAACCCGGGAAATTCCAATTATTGCACTAAGCGCAAATGCTATGTCGCATGATATTGAAAAGGCTGAAAATGCAGGGTTTGCTGATTACGTTACAAAACCAATTGATGTTTCTCGGTTATTTGAATCAATAAATGCTGTATTGAAAAATCTACCTGATGAGAATATTAGTCTAAAATAAAAGTGTATGGAGCTGGATGATACTTTTCACCATTTCCTTATTATGCATTGTTAAGCAAGGTTCGCGCATTCTTTCGCGCATGATTGATAAGAGGTCATTGCATAGAAAAATGTATTGCAAATTTTAGAAAGTGTTTCTGAAGTAAAATGATTACGTTAACGAATTCTCAACTATAGATAAAATCATATTATATCAACTATAGGAGTGAAGCATCACCTGCACCCGAAGCAGACATTCGATTCACTTGAACGAATTATAAATTAGGACTTAGTAAGGTTTTTTATGGTAGAGGTCGTGATCCATTACTGCGCTTCATAATATGCATTTAAGTTATTTTTTACGAGTTTAGACCTAGGTGTAGTTCTAGCTGGGCTCAGTAACTTACTGCAAATATTTATTAAGGCAATAATGAAGTTGTTCTTCATCGCTGATATTAGTATTTGATAAATAAGAATTTTCCGTTGATAGCATATAATGTCCATGCTAATGTTATGTTATCAGCATTTGTACTAACCACATAATAGAGCGTATTTCCAATGCAAATTGGCACGTAGACTATACTATTTCAATAAATTAATGGCGTGTTTTTCTTGTTTATACATTCTGTGATCAATGGAAATAAATATGGATAATAGTGAAGACTTCAATCGTATTTTATTTGAATCATTACCGATTGGACTTGCGCTGACGCGTCTGGATGGAACGATAGTAGATATCAACCCAGCTTTTGCTGAGATGCTGGGTCGCACATCTGAAGAAGTCTACCGACTGAGCTACTGGGACATCACGCCAGCTGAATTCAAAGAAGAGGAACATAGGCAGCTACAAAGTTTACATGCCTTTGGTCAATATGGCCCCTATGAAAAGGAATATCTTCATGCCGATGGGCATCGTGTTCCTGTCCGGTTGCAGGGGCGAATTCTCAAACGCAATGGTGAAGATTTTATTTGGTCTAGTATCGAAGATATTACAATAACTAAACTGGCAGAACGAGATGTCAACCGCTTTAAGGCAACCCTGGATGAAACCCTGGATTGCGTATTTATGTTTAAGTCGGATTCACTCAAATTTTTTTATGTCAATCAAGGTGCCATTAAACAAGTAGGGTATGATCTCGATGAGATGATGGATATGACCCCATTTGATATTAAGCCAGAAATCAATGAGGCTCAATTTCGCGATATTATTGCCCCTCTGGTCGAAGGCAATCAAAAAATAACCACGTTTGAAACCATTCATGAGCATAAGGACGGACATCGGATTCCTGTAGAAATCTTTTTGCAATATATACAATTATCTAATGAAGAACCCCATTTTATTGCTATTGTTCGTGATATAACCGAGCGTAAGCAGGCAGAGCATATATTGCAGAAGACTAATGAAGAATTAGAGGAACGTGTTCAACAGCGTACTGCAGAGTATCTTCAGGCTAAAGAAGAAGCAGAGCGTGCTAATCGAGCAAAATCACAATTTTTATCTTCTATGAGCCATGAGCTACGTACACCTTTAAACGCTATTCTTGGGTTTTCTCAGCTCATTGAAATGGATGCGAAGAAAGAGATAGTAAGAGAAAATGCTCAAGAAATAATTAATGGAGGTAATCATTTATTAGAGCTTATAAATGAGGTGCTGGATTTATCAAAAATTGAATCCGGCAATGTGGAGTTTTTTATTCAAAGTCATTCTTTAAATGAAAATCTTAATTATGCACTGTGTATGATTAAACCTTTGGTGGATAAGAATTCTATCCAAATAATAGATAATGTAAGCTCTTTGCCTGATATTGATATTAATGTTGATGAAAGGCGATTTAAGCAAGTTTTACTAAACATCCTGTCTAATGCCATAAAGTATAATAGTGAAAATGGCAAAGTGACAATAGATTGTTCATTAAACGATGAAAATATGTTGTGCCTTTCGATCGTTGATTCAGGTGAAGGTTTAACACCTGAGCAACACGATAGCCTATTCAAACCATTCGATAGAGCTGGAGCAGAAAATTCTCATATTGAAGGCACTGGATTAGGTTTAGTGATATCTAGGGGGTATATTGAGAAAATGGGTGGTCAGCTTACAGTTGAAAGCGTAGTTGGAAAAGGAAGTTGTTTTTGGATTAAGGTTCCCTTATCTTGAATGTCCGTTTATTGGTTATTTTCTGATTACTAACGCATAAAGTCTGAAAGACTACTTCCGGATGCAGCGAAAAGTCACGGTTAACGGTAGTATGTATTTTTATTCGATGAGATTAAACTGCTTTTCAATTGCCGGGTTAATAATAAATATTGGCATTGAAAACTAAATATATTATTTGTTGTTTTTAGATTGTTTGTATGTAAAAGAAATCGTTATCAAGCTTTATGGTTAGCATGATTATTAACATCCAGTGCGGCTTCATGAATACTTTCCGATAGTGGGGATGGGCAAACATGGTCATGGCCAGGTCTTCACTGCTACTGTTGAATTCCATGGCAATCACGGCCTTTGCGATAAACGGTGTCGGCGATTTGATAGACTGGATGCTGTCATTTTTACCGGGCTGGCTGGATTTTTTACGTTATCTATTGTGGCCATTCCTGGCGCTGGCTTCATTAATTATTCTCGTGCTTGTATTTAGTCTGTTGGCAAACCTCGTGGCGGCACCATTTAATGCTTTATTGGCCGCTGCTGTAGAGCGACATTTGGGTGGTGTGAATGAACAATCTGGTCTGAGAGTAAAAGGCGTGCTGGCTTTGGTTATGAATGAAGTACGCAAGATACTTTATTTTCTGCTGCGCGCGATTCCGCTGTTGATTTTGTTTGTTATCCCCGTGGTAAATATTGTCGCGCCATTTATCTGGCTGCTGTTTGCCGCTTGGATGTTGTGTGTCGAGTATGCAGACTACCCAATGGGAAATCATGATTTGATTTTTGCAGAACAAAAGAAAATATTAAAAACACAGCGACTGTTGTCTCTCGGGTTTGGCGGGACGGTTACATTTGCCATGATGGTGCCCTTGCTGAACTTTATTGTTATGCCGGTGGCAGTAGCAGGGGCCACAAAGATGTGGGTAGAAGAGTTATCTGACTAGAGCTTATGTTTTTTGAAGGATGTATCAGAAGTTAGTAAATGATGCCATTTTGGAGGTGTACTCTTATTTTTCATTTTCCACCGTTTCCACAAAGCCCAGATCTTCCATGATGGTATAACTGGCGGGAAGTACCAGTAGCGTCAGGAATGTAGAGGCGAGCATGCCGAACACGACACTGGCCACCAGTGGCACCAGTACCTGAGCCTGAAGACTGGTTTCCAGCAGTAACGGGAACATGCCAGCAATGGTAGTCATTGAGGTCAGGAATATAGCGCGAAAACGATCCCTGATTGCTTGCTCTGCGGCATCGTGTAATAACATGCCTTCACGACTGCGTATTTTTACATATTCGACGAGTAGAATTGAATCGTTAACAACAATGCCGGCCAGGGATACGAAACCGACCATGCTTGGCAGGCTGAGATCCAGCCCCATGAGCAAGTGACCCCAGATGACACCAATGAGGGCAAGTGGGATATTGATCAATACTACCAGTGGTTCCCGGTAATTACGGAATGTCAGGCTAAGCAGCAGGAACACACCGGCGATACCGGCAACAAATCCACTCAATACCGAGGTATTGGTTTCTTTCGAATTTTTCACTTCACCTTCCAGGCTGAATACAAGGCCGGGGTAATCTTTTTGTAACTTATTCATGAAACGTTTTCGGGTATCGTTAATGACATCGTTAGTGTTGGCAATTTCACTATCTATATCGCCAGAGATGGTGACAGTGCGTTGATGATTAATGCGCACGATGCGTGAAAATTCCCGTACTTCATTAATTTTTGCAATGGCAGCGAGAGGGATGGCTATTCCTTGTTTGGAAAAGATAGTCAGTCTTTCAAAATCACGCAGCGCATTTTGTGGGTTGCTGTCCAGTTTGACGTTGATTTCATAAGCTTCACGTCCCCGATAAACATCGCTAACCTTGATGCCCTGATAGGCGGCACGTAGTTGCAGTGAGAGTTGTTGTGCATCGAGTCCCGAGCTCAGCGCGCCAGGGTAGAGGCTGACACTGAACTGAGGTTTACCTGGGCGCAGATCATCCATGATATTGGAGACACCGGGATAGCCGTTTAGCCAGTTTTGTAGTTCCCATGATGCCCTGGATAACTGGCTGAGGTCTTGACCTTGCAGGCGTATGGAGATTGCCTGCCCTGCCGGGCCGAATGCAGGTTCTTTGTATTGAATGGATAGTGTGTCAGCAATTGTTGGTGTGTTGTCTGACCACAATCGACGTAGATCATTCAGAGAGTTATGGCGTGTTTCAGCATCGAGTAAATCGAGACTGATAGTGGCCAGATGAACACCTTCTTCGCCGGCATCGACATTACTGCTGTAAGAGACTTGAATGTTTTTGATCAGTTTGCCTTTTTCTTCCGGCGGCAGTTGTGTTACGGATTTCTTCAGACTTTTTAATAGTATCGATACAACTTCCTCGGTTCGTGAGAAGGGCGTGCCCTGAGGCATGATAATGCGCGCATCGAGAATATTACCTTCAAGATCCGGAAAAGATTTGAATTTAATGAACCCTGCTGGAATCAGACTAAAAGAGATTATAAATAGCGCAATGGCGCTGCCTAGTACGGCATAACGATAACGGATGGCTATCTCGCCCATTGATCCGACACGATTACTCAGGCGTTCGAAGTTTGCCTCAAAACGAGTACGCCAGTTAGAACTTTTCTGGTCGCGATGACGTTCCAGAGAGTGCTTGAGATGATGAGGCATGATCAGGAAGGCCTCAATAAGGCTGATACTGAGCACGCTCAGCAATACCATTGGTAAAACACCCATGATCTGGCCCATATCACCTTTGAGGAATAGCAGTGTACCGAAGAGTATCGCTGATGTGGCGAATGATGAGAATACACCGCGGGCTACCTTGCTAATCCCATCCACTGACGCTTGCAACGGGCTTTTACCATTACGGTATTCAGATTCAATACTTTCAGATATAACAATGGCGTCGTCCATCAGGATACCGATGGCCATGAGTAAGGCAACCATGGATATCATGTTAATGCTAATGCCGAAGGTGCTCATCATGACGAGGCCACCGATGAAAGAGATCGGCAGCCCCAAAGCAACCCAGAACGTATAACGCCAGCTAAAAAACAGGAACAGGGTCAAGGTCGCAAGGACTAAACCTTGCCAGCCATTTTTCAACAAGAGTTGTAGACGGTCTTGCACAATGGAGGCCGTGTCCTGAGTAATGACCAGGCGTGTTGTTTCAGGCAAGCGAGCATTTTCCGCATCAACAAATTTCTTGACCGCATTGAAAATACTGAGAGTATCGTCTGTGATATTTTTGCTGATCTTCAGGATCGCTGCAGGTTTGCCGTTCAGATCGGTACGCATCTCATCGTCAGTGAAGTCATCCACGATGCGGGCGATTTCACCCAGACGTAATTGCGCGCCGTTAACATTGTCGAGGATGATCAGGTCTGCCAGTTCGCTTACCGTGCGACGTTCATTCATGATGCGTATCTGGTAGGAGCGTTCATCGCTATCCATCGTTCCGGCTGGCATATCCAGCGACTGACTTTTGATCAGATTGGCGATGGCTTCGACACTTAATTGATACTGGCGCAGACTTTCCGGTTTGATCAGTACACTCAGTTGATGAGTAGAGAAACCGGCAACGGTTACAATGGGTATATCTGCTTGAGCCAGCAGGCGATTGCGATAATATTCAGCGAGAGCCTTTAGTTCCGGTTGGGTCAGGTTCGCATTGATGGCCACGCTAACCACGGGTTCTGTGCGACCCAGTTCTTCAACTATTGGTTCTTCGGTGTTTTCAGGAAAATCACTAATACCATTAACGGCCGAATTGACGTCATCAAGAAATTGCTGGATGTTGCCCTCTTCATACATATCCAGGGTGAGTATGCCAATGTTGTCGCGTGCCTCGCAACGTTGCTCTTCCAGAAAACTGATACCATCAGTCGCATCTTCCAGTCGGTTACAAATACCTTCTTCCACTTCACCTGGACTAGCGCCTGGATAAACGACAGTGACTTTTACCTTGTTGGTATCAATTTCAGGAAAGGTTTCTTTGTTTAGTGTGGGTAGAACAAGCAGGCCGGCCAGCAGGATGATAAACATCAGTATGTTGGCGGCGGTCTGATGACTGGCGAAATAGTGGATCATGATTAATCCGCGCCACTGGCGCGTTTGGCTAATGACTTTTCATAATTGCTGGCAACTACCGGGGTTAGCAACATGCCCTCAATGACAGGAACCAGGTCGTTAATAATGATTTGATCACCTTCCTGCAGACCACTACGCACTACTACCAGGTCTCCCTGTTGTTGCTGGATATCGATTACCTTGATCTGCAAGTGATTGTTACTATCAACAATATACACACGCCCATGGTGTATGGCCTTGCGTGGTATGACGATAACTTTTTGTTGTGGAGCGTGCAGTTCCACTGCAGTAAACATCCCTTTCAGTAATGGCGGCCTTCGGCCCGGTATTACCTTCTCATAAGGATGGTCGATTCCCACAACGATACCCAGTGTGCGACGGGTAGGATCAATGGATTCGCTGAAGCGCAATACCTTGGCATCCCACCAGGCATCGGGCATATCACCCACCAGTTTCACACGCGCCGACAGATTTAATCTGGCGAGCATTTCTCCGGTAATGCCCATTGTAGGTCTGTCGAAATTTGCGCCTTCCAGGTGACTGACCAGGGAGCGCATATGTAGAATCGGTAATTGGGCATTGATTTCCACACTTTTAATATCGAGTGCCTCGAACAGGGTAGTGCCTACATTTACAAACTGATTTTTTTCGATGGACACCGCGCCAATTCGTGCACTGAAGGGCAGGCTGATTTCTGTTCGACCCAGCGTGGTTTTCTGGCCTTTCACCTGTTCTTTTGCACGGGTAATCTGTGCTTGAACAGATGCCTTGCGGCTGTTGTAGCTGTTGAGTTGCCCCTGTAGTTCAGAGACCTGTTGTCTGAGTTGAATCACTTTCTGTGCTTCAGCGTCGAGGGTTGAGCGGGCAATAAGCTTGCGTTTCCATACACTGCGGATGCGGTCAAGTTCTTTTTCGCCCACTTTCAGGTTTTTCTTTGCCAGCACCAATGAGCGTCGGGTCGTTTGCTGCTCAACCTGTAGTTGTTTTAGTGAAGATTTGTTGGCAGACAGGTCAGCCTGGGTTTGCTTTAATGTGACTTCATAATCTTCCGGGTCAATACGTAACACGACAGTCCCGGCTGCGATACTGTTACCTTGATTAAGGTCTGGATGCATATAACTGATTTTGCCACTAACTTCAGCCAGTGTTTTCAGGGTCACCGTGGGTTCTACGGTGCCAAAAGCGGTTACCTTTGCACTAAAAGGTAACCGCTTAGCATTTATGATCTCGACGACTTTGCTCGGCATCTTCGTGCCAGCATGTTGCAAGGGTGACCGACTCTTTACCAGCATAATTGCAATCAATACACCGAGGCCAATAACAATAAATAGAATGTAGGGTTTTTTCAGGTATTTTTTCATAGCCGAATCACATGGGGGTTATGGTTGAGCCGATTAGTGTACAGTAGCACACGGTGACTATTGGTAGAAATAAACTGGGGTAGCGTAAATATCAGGATTTGGCGTATATGCGACTACTTTTTACACTACGTATGTAAAATCCTTGCCTACATTGAAAAACACAGGTGAAAATAGATACATTTATTGGATAGAATGAAGCGGGAATTCAACTATTATGAAAGACATGTTTTTTTTAATTTCATATGCAAAATTATCAATTGCAGTTTCGTGTTGGGCAATGGTGTTGATGCTGACAGGTTGCGCAAGTTTGAGCAAAGAAGAATGCCTGAATGCAAACTGGTATTCGATTGGTTTTAGCGACGGCGTAAATGGCTATAAGGCTAATCGACAAAACCGGCACCGTAAAACATGTGCGGAATATAATGTCAGTCTCGATCTGGATGATTATCTCTCGGGTCGGGAGCGGGGTCTGATGAAATATTGTGTCCCGTACAATGCCTACAAAACCGGGCTTAGAGGTTATGCCTATAATGATGTTTGTCCCTCAACACTGGCGCCATCTTTTTATGATGCGTATCGGGATGGTCGTGAACTACACCTGAAGAACGTAAGACTGGACAAGAAACGAGCCCGCCATAAGGTATTACATAATAAAATTCATAATCTGCACGATGCAATAGATAAGAAGCATCAATTGCTTGGTGACCGTAGTAAGTCTAAGGAAGAGCGTCGATTAATTAAAAAAGAAATTAAACTGCTAAAACATGAAATCAGGTTGGATGAACGTCAGTTTGAGCAGCTGGATAGGCGTATCAGGGAATTACATCTGGATATCAGAGGCCATCAATCCGATGCCCAGGACAGATGGCAAGGGCATTAGATTCTGCAAATGGACGATATTATTTAGCCCTGGGAGGCGTAAAGCCACCCGCACCTGAGAATTGGCCTTCGTTAAACAGAAAGCCGAGCATATGTTGTTCGATGAGATCCAGGCTGCGTGGGTCAGCAGTATTCAGACCATTTTCGTTGATGATCATGGTTAAGTGTTCGTGCCATTTTTGCCATCCTTCAGCCGACACGGATTCAAAGATGCGTTGACCTATTTCACCGGGATGTGGAGGAGACTCTAGTCCTTCAGCTTCGGTTTTCAACACAATACATTGGATCATTCTTGCCATAATGGTTCACCTGAAATTAATTACGAGTAATAATCGCGCATTTTAGCATGACTATTACCAAATAGAGTACCGGTAAGTCGTGAGGGTATATAAGCGGGTGGTAATAAAGTCAGAACGGCTTTACCGTTATCAATATAATGATGGCAACCAGTAAAAGTACGGGAAATTCGTTTAACCAGCGATAAAAAACATGGCCATGTCGATTCCGGCCATTTTTGAATGCAATCAATAGCTTACCGCAATATATGTGGTATATTACCAGTATTGCGACGAGTGCAAGCTTGGCATGTAACCAGCCACTGGCCTGATAGGCATCCCAGGCGTAATCGATCAATAGCCAGATACCCAGGGCAATCGTAATAATGGCGCCGGGTGTCATGATGCCATAGAAAAGTTTGCGTTCCATGATCGTGAATCGTTCGATACTGGTTTGATCACCAGACATAGCATGATAGACAAATAACCTGGGCAGATAAAACAGGCCGGCGAACCAGGTGACCATAAATATGATATGAAAAGCCTTTACCCACAACATGAGCGTTCCTTCAGGATTTTGATTTAAGTAATTGCAGAATTCTTTGTTTGAGTGCGGTCATGTCCGGCATTCCCAGTTTACGCAAGACGATTTTGCCCTGATTATCAATGAGGATGGTCATGGGTGTCAGGGCACGTTGCATACCGAAAGCGTGCATGATTTTTTTGTCCAGGTCAAAAACTATAGGATAAGGAATGTTTTTGCGTTTTACCATGGCCATCACTTGTGAGGGAGGGTCGTAGGACATGCTTACCCCGACAATCTCCAGTCCCTTTGGTTGTAGCTCCTGGTACAGTTTAATTAGATGTGGCATTTCTTTCAGGCAGGTCGTGCAGGTAGTGGCCCAGAAATTAATTAACACAGGGTGACCTTGTTTCGGACCCAGGATGATGGTTTGTCCATTTGCCGTTTTAAGCTTTAGACCAGATAGATGGTCTGAACCCGACGGGGAAAGCCAGACATAGGCCAGTAGTCCGGTTATGAGTAGAACAAAAGCACCAATGATTTTATCTCTCTTGCTCATAACACTCAGACCAGGTGATCCGTTTCTGATTTAGGTGGTGGTGTCGGCTTATTTTCGGCTTGTTGAATAAAAGGCAATGCAAGTTCGCGGTAGATTGCTTCATGATTGATTATTTTTGAAATGCCATATGAGATAAATGCGGTTAGCATAATGGGTAGCAATAGAGTTTGATTGTCAGTCATTTCCATAACAATGATGATGGCTGTTAAAGGTGTTTGTACAACGGCGGAGAAAAACCCGACCATGCATAAAATGACAATCGCGGTTCCTGCTGTTTCACTAAACCAGGGCGCGACGATAGAACCCAGACCGGCACCTGCGGAAAGTGATGGCGCAAAAATACCACCTGGAATACCACTAAGATAGGAGGCGAGTGTTGCCAGCATTTTGTAGAAGCTGTAGGCGTGGTCTATATCACCTTCACCCGAGATTAATGTTCTGGCCTCTTCATAACCAGTGCCATATGACAGTCCGCCTGACATTAGGCCTGTTACGGCGATGACCAATCCGCATATTGCGGCCACGATGAGTGGCCAACGTGACTGAAACGGATTGATCCAGCGTGTACCATGTACCAGTAAAAAACTGAAAAATGCACCTGAAATGCCACCAATGACGCCACAGACCATAACGGCAAGCAAGGCGCTACTAATGACATCGATCTCGACCTTGGTTGAACCAAAATAGGTATAGTTTCCTTGTAGTGCTATGGCAGTAATACCGGCAATCACGACGGCCGTGATTAGCGTTCCACTTGTACGTTGTTCAAATGACCGGCTCATTTCCTCTATGGCAAACATGATTCCTGCCAGGGGTGTATTAAAGGCGGCAGCAATACCCGCAGCGCCACCAGCCATAACCAGTCCACGTTCCATAAAATGGCTGGGAAATTTTGCCAGGTTACCCAGTGTATACATGATCGAGGCACCGATATGGACAGTTGGGCCTTCACGACCAATTGAGGCACCACAGAACAAACCGCCGATGGTTAACAGGACTTTGCCAATGGCAATGCGGATGCTGAGTAGTTTTGAGCGGTCTTCATGGCGACTCATGTCAATGGTGGCGATAGATTGAGGTATACCGCTTCCCTGTGAGCCGGGAAATACATTACGCGTAAGCCAGACCAGTACAACCAGCCCCAGGGGAGTAATCAAAAAAGGCAGGTATTCTGAGCCCTGAGCCTGTTGTCGGAACCAATGATTGGCAATATCACTGCTTTTGGCAAACACAGCCGCGATCAAGCCGACCAGAACGGCGCCACCAAAAAATACTAATCTTATTTTCCAGGCCTGCATTGAAATAAGGGTCTGGCTGGACGATTTGATTCTAGAAAACACTAAATTGCTCAACTAAAAACGGGTTTGCGTAAGGATTCACTAAATTCAGGTTATTTGCCCGTGATTATAAACTAGTTCCGATAGCTTGTACGGAAGTTATTCACAATACCCTAATATACTGAATAATATAAAAAAACTTGACCGTATTGCATAAGTCATATACATTCATGTTACAAAATTTAACAGTGTCAAAATTTGTTTATTGACCTGACTATCTATAACTATAATAATAATATCACCACCATGTTGAGCGGCATTTGCCGCTTTTGTTTTTTCTACTTAGCTATTTTTCCTTATTTCATCCTGTTTTTTTCAGCAATTACGTGCAAACAATCGTCTAAGGTCTTAAAATACAATCAATTATTAAATAAGCTTTTTCTATAAAAGACGTGTCTTTATAGAAAATAGTAATAAATAGATAACATATTCAGGTAGTTACAAATGATCAAGGCAGGTATAGTTGGTGGCACAGGGTATACGGGCGTGGAATTGCTGCGTATTCTGGTCATGCACCCCCAGGTTGAGCTTAGTGTTATAACGTCACGTAGCGAAGCTGGAAAACGCGTATCTGATTTGTATCCGAACTTACGCGGACTGGTTGATCTCGAGTTTAGTGGACCTGACCCCGTGAAATTGTCTGCCTGTGATGTGGTTTTTTTCGCAACGCCCAATGGCACTGCAATGGTCAGTACGCCAGCCTTGCTGGATGCTGGTGTTCGAGTGATCGATCTGGCCGCTGATTTCCGCATCAGGGATGTGGCAGAATGGGAGCAATGGTACGGTATGTCCCATGCCTGTCCTGATCTGCTCGATGAAGCAGTTTATGGCCTGCCGGAAGTCAATCGCGAGTTAATAAAAAATGCACGTTTAATCGCTAACCCTGGCTGTTATCCAACCGCCGTTTTGTTAGGTTTCTTGCCTTTGATTGAGAGTGGCTTGATTGACAGTGAAAGTCTGATTGCAGACTGTAAATCCGGCGTCAGTGGTGCGGGTCGTTCTGCGAACGTTGGCAGTTTGTTATGCGAGGCCAGCGAAAGTTTCAAGGCTTATGGAGTTGCGGGTCATCGTCATTTACCCGAAATCAGACAAGGACTAGAAACAGCAGTTGGCATACCGGTTGGTTTGACCTTTGTGCCACATCTGACACCTATGATTAGAGGGATACATGCCACATTGTATTCAACCAGTTTGAAAAATGAAGCAGATTTACAAGTTGTCTATGAAGAACGCTATGCCGATGAGCCATTTGTTGACGTTATGCCCGCAGGATCACATCCGGAAACGCGTTCTGTGAAAGGCAGTAATTACTGCCGAATTTCAGTGCATCAGCCGCAATCAAGAGATACGATTGTTGTATTGTCAGTTATTGATAATCTGGTTAAAGGTGCGGCGGGTCAGGCTGTGCATAATATGAATCTCATGTTTGGTCTGGACGAAAAATTGGGTATAGATTCTGTTGCATTAATGCCTTGATGGCGTGTTTATTATAAAAGATGGAAAGAAATATTAACTGGAAACTCATTTTGCCTGCCATTGTGATTGTCGCCATTGTTGGTTATGCGATCGTATCTATTTATAACTATGGCCAATACAGTGCCGGTTTTGACCTGATAACAGAAAAAAAGAAACGACTGGCGCAGGAACAAACGATCGAGCGGCTTGAAACGCAGGTCAGTGACTACAGGGCGCGTATAGCCAGATTTGAAAGCGCAAAAAAAGTTGACCAGTATGCAAATGATGCTGTTAAGGAGATCCTGGCTAAAAAAGAGACTGAATCACAAGAGCTTAAAGAGGAATTACAGTTTTATCGCACCATTGTTAGCCCAAGCAAAGGGCGACAGGGTATGCATATTCATGACTTTCAGTTAACCCAGGGTCAAAAGGGTAACTATAATTACAGTTTGACCGTGTTGCATATACAGGGCCCACGTAAACATCATCGTCAGTCTGACGGCAAGATATCCATGTCTGTAGAAGGCCTGCAGGATGGCGTGACGAAAAAACTTAAATTTGCCAACATTAGCACTAAAAAAAGGTCTAGTATTAAGTATCGTATTAAATATTTTGCGCTTTTTGAAGGCGAGCTACAATTACCCGCAGACTTCAAACCGGAAACTATTGAGATTGAGGTTACCCCCAGACAAAAAACCATAACAGGGGACAGCAAGAAGATAAAATGGCCAGTTGGAGCCAGTTAAAAGGAGGATTTATGTTTGGAAAAAGTAAAAAACATCGCGTAGGGAAAATCGACACGCTGATTGGGCAAAACACAGAAGTACATGGAGATGTGATTTTCACTGGTGGCTTGCATGTGGATGGTCTGATCAAGGGCAATGTATCGGTGGTTGACGGAAGCGAGTCAACATTAACGCTCAGTGATCATGGCAAGGTTGAAGGTGAGGTCAGGGTGCCCCATATTATCTTAAATGGTGAAGTTGCCGGTGATGTGTATGCCTTGGAACATATTGAGCTGGCGGCGAATGCGAGAATAAAGGGAAATGTCTATTATAATTTGCTGGAGATGGCTATGGGCGCCGAAGTAAATGGTAGTTTGGTGCATGAGGTTGGCGAAACGGTGGCTAAAAAGGTAAAAAGCAGCGTAGCCGAAGCAACCGCGAAGTTACAAACAGTCGAGTAAAGCTTGACTAATTCAGTCAAGATTGTAGTATTATATCAGTGAATGCTTATAAATAAGGTTTTCCGGAGTAGTAAGATATGAATATCGAAGTGCAATTGGCAGTGGCTCCCATTAAAGTGTCTGAAAATGCGGTGCAGAAAGTAAAGCAATTACTGATAGAGGAAGGCAATCCTAATCTGAAATTACGTGTTTTTGTGTCCGGTGGTGGTTGTTCTGGTTTTCAATACGGCTTCAAATTTGATGATGATAAGAATGAGGGCGACACCAAGATTGAAAGCAATGGGGTGTCCATTGTTGTTGATCCTATGAGTTATCAATACCTTGCGGGTTCTGAAGTCGATTTTGTTGATGACCTTGAAGGTGCACGTTTCGTTATTAACAATCCAAATGCAGCCTCAACTTGTGGTTGTGGCGCTTCATTTTCCGTATAATTCTGATATCCTTGGTTTTACAGGGGGTACTCAACTGAGTACCCCTTAATTTTTTATGGGTCTATATTGTAAATGGCATTGGTTCAAGCATTAGGAATGCAGGCCGATTGTCATTGCTGTGGGTAGTCCTTTGATTTGCTATTCTGAATATATACGGTTAAGCAATTTACTTACCTGTACTGGAGATTTGCATGAGTGAATATTTACCCGGTCTGGCTGGTGTGCCAGCTACTCAATCCAATATATCTGACATTGATGGCGAAAAAGGCATCTTGTCGTACCGTGGTTATTCGATAGAAGAGCTCGCAAAGCACAGTAGTTTTGAAGAAACCACGCTGTTATTGCTTGATGGCCGTCTGCCGTCACCGCCAGAGCTTGACTCGTTCAAGGGCCAATTGATTGACAATCGACAGATGAAATTTCATACACGCGGCATGATGAAAAATCTGCCTTCCAGTGGTCATCCCATGGACATGTTGCAAACTGTCGTCGCCAGTCTGGGCATGTATAACCCGAATGCCGAATGTCTGATCGGCGGCACAACCTGTAACGATATTAATTATATCCACAATACAACGGTAAAAATCATGGCGCGTGTCGCGAGTATCGTTGCTATGTGGGAACACATCCGTAATGGTTATGATCCAATTGCACCGCGTGAAGACTTGTCTTATGCCGAGAATTTTCTCTATATGTTTACCGGTAAAGTCCCCGACCCGTTACTCGCACGCATTATGGATGTGTGTTTGATATTGCACGCTGAGCATACGATTAATGCCTCAACCTTTGCCGCTCTGGTGAATGCTTCAACATTGGCCAGTCCCTATAGTGTGATTGCTGCATCGATAGGTGCTTTATCAGGACCCTTACACGGTGGGGCAAATGAGAAAGTGCTCGATATGCTGGAAGCTATCGGCAGTGTTGATAAGGTCGAAGAATATATTGATGGCAAGCTGGCAAACAAGGAAGTGATCTGGGGGATGGGTCATCGTGAATACAAAACCAAGGATCCGCGTGCAACCATATTGCAAGGTCTGGTAAAACAATTTATGGAGGACCGTGGTGGTAATGTGAACCCACTATTCGAGCTTGCCAAGGTCGTTGAAGAAGTCTGTGAAGATCGTTTGGCCAAAAAAGGTGTGTATGCCAACGTGGATTTCTACTCAGGTATTTTATACAAGGAGATGGGGATTCCTTCAGATCAGTTTACTGCCATTTTTGCGATTGCGCGTACTGCCGGCTGGTTGGCTCACTGGCGTGAGCAATTGGCCGATAATCGTATTTTCAGACCAACACAGGTTTATATCGGGCATGGTGTGAAATCTTATACACATATGAAAGACAGAGGCTAATGCGCAAACGCCTGCTTATCGTTTTATTATTTCTTCAGGTGACCATATCTGTTTTACCAACGCTTGCGTATGCAGCAGATACTGAGATCCGTATTGCATTACGTGCAAATAGAGGCATAGAAAATAGCATGGCCCAATGGCAGGCTACGGCAGATTATCTGACCGGCGCTGTACCTGGTTATTTTTTTGTTTTGGTTCCCTTTAAGCAAAATGCAATACTTAACCAGGAAGTCTCGCAAGGTGGTTTTCATTTTGTATTGACCAATCCCTCAGCCTCGGTTGAGCATGCCATACGTTATAACACCAAACAAATAGCCACCCTGGTAAACAAGCGGCAGGGTAAAGGGTATATGCAATTTGGTTCAGTGATTTTCACGCGAGCTGACCGCAAGGATATTAATGCACTGGAAGACCTTAAGGGTAAGGTTTTTATGGGTGCGGATGATATTGGCTTTGGTGGTTGGCGAGTAGCCTGGCTGGAATTAATGAAAAACAATATTGATCCGTTTAAAGATTTTAAAGAGGTTCGATTTGCCGGTGGTATTCAACAAAAAGTAGTTCGTGCTGTATTGGAAGGTAAGGTTGATGCTGGTTCTGTCAGAACCGATATGCTTGAACGAATGGCGTCCAAGAATGAAATTAAAATGGAAGATTTTAAAGTATTGGGTTTAAAACATCAGCGTGATTTCCCATTTCTATTGAGCACTCGGTTATATCCTGAATGGGCATTTTCGAAAACAATATCGGCATCAAATGAGCTGGGTGTTAAGGTGTTACATGCGCTGCAATCTATCCCTTCAGATTCCAGGGCAGCGAAAAATGGAAAATATGTTGGATGGGTTAAAGCACTGGATTATTCATCTGTGAAAGAGCTTATGGAAGAATTATCCGTGGGGCCATTTCAACGTACCAGTTTTACTTTGTGGGTCGATGCGCTCAGGCATTACTGGGTATCTGTGCTGGTGATATTGATTTTGGTTGCCGGAGTTACAGCTTGGCTGGTTTCTTTAATTAAAAAAAGATAGGCCTGTTTATTTGAGGTTGCCAAAATAGACGGCACCCAGAATCGTTTTTGATTCGGCACCCGTAACCGAGGGCAGGTTACTGCAATGTAAACCCAGTGTTCGCTGAGCCATCCACGCAAATGCCATTGCTTCTACCCAGTCTGGATTGATGTTTATATAATCAGTAGTGTCGACAGGGATTGGGTGGGCCAATTCTGTTAGTCGTGACATTAATATGGGGTTACGACTACCGCCGCCACAAACCAGGATACGTTGCGTATCCGCAGCGTATTTTTGAATGTCCTGAATAATGCTTTGTGCCGTCAGTTCACACAAGCTTGCCTGCATATCTTCTGCGTTAATGTTTTTAGTATCTGGATGTGATGCCAGCCATTCAAGATTAAACAGTTCGCGTCCTGTGCTTTTCGGTGGCAGCTGTTGAAAAAAATCATCACTGAGCAAATGGTTCAGTAAGTTTTGGTTGATTACTCCCTGGCTGGCCAGTTGCCCATCTTGGTCAAATACCAGACCAAGGGTTTTCAGGACCCATTGATCCAACAAAGTGTTGCCAGGGCCTGTATCAAAACCACGCACGGGTATTGTGATGTCGGCGTTCAATATGGTCAGGTTGGCAATACCACCGATATTGACGATTACCCTGTTTTCATCCGGAGAACGGAACGCTACCTCGTGAAAGGCCGGCACCAAAGGTGCGCCTTGTCCTCCTGCAGCCATGTCGCGACGACGAAAATCGGCAACCGTGGTGATACCGGTTTTCTCGGCAATGATGTTTGCATCACCAACTTGTACAGTATAGGCGGGTTGGTCGTTTGGGTTATGACAGATTGTCTGCCCATGGCTGGCAATGGCTCGAATATCATTATGCAGGATGCCCGATTTTTCGATCAGCACACCGACGGCATCTGCAAATAAATGTCCCAGTATTACATCCAGTGATGCGCAGTCATGGAGTGTGGCATTTTGCCCTTGATCGCAAACAGAAATGATGTCCAGTTTGAGTGAATCAGGTATTGGGTGGCTGTGTGAATTAATCAGTACAGGTTGGGATTTTTCAAGGTCAACGAGAACAGCATCAATCGCATCGACGCTCGTGCCAGACATCAGACCTATGTAATATTCTGGCATGAGAGGGTGGAGTTTACTTTAACAGGGCCAGTGTATTATTTTTAATAATGTTGAGCCTGGAGACCAGTGTCTGTGCCTGCGTTTTGAAATTCTGGCGGTATTTTTTTGGCAGGTGTGAGGCCTTTGGTAAACGTACCGTTAATGGATTGCGGTGTGCTCCATTGACACGGAACTCATAATGCAGGTGTGGCCCGGTTGCTAAACCCGAGCTGCCAATATAACCGATAACCTGGCCTTGTTTGACGCGACTCCCTGCGCGAGACTTTTTATTGTAACTACGCATGTGTGCATACAGTGTCTGGTATGCGCTACCATGTTTAATGATGATAGTTCTACCGTATCCACCTTTTCTGCCTTTGAAGACAATACGACCATCACCCGTTGCCTTGATGGGGGTGCCACGTCGAGCTGCATAATCTACGCCTTTATGTGCGCGAATCCGATTTAGAACCGGGTGTTTACGTTTTAGATTAAAGCGTGAGCTGATACGGGAGAAGTCAACCGGGCTACGCAAAAATGCCTTACGCATACTCATGCCTTCGGGTGAATAATATTGACTATAACCCTGCTCATCAGTATGCCGGATTGCGCGGTAGGTTCGGCCATGATTCTGGAATTCGGCAGCTATAATGTTGCCGTCGCGGATTTTTTTGTCATCCAGATAAACTTCCTCATAGATAACGGTAAAGTGATCATCCTTACGAATATCCAGTGCAAAGTCGATATCCCAGCCAAAAATATTGGCCAGCTGCATGGTCATGTTGTTGGATAATCCGGCTGACTGAGCAGCAAGGAATAATGAATGCGTTATCTTGGCGCTGGTGTGGGCAATACGTGTATCCAGTTGTTTGTGAATGGTGTTGGCAGAGAAACCAGTTGCGGTTTTTTTAACCACCAGGCTATTTGCAAGGTCGTATTGGTAAATCAGTTGCTGTAAAGACCCCTCGCCATTAACCTGGAAGCGAATCGATTGTCCAGGCAGCACATGTTTTAACTTGCGGGTCACTTTATTGGTATGGATTACCTTGTGCAAAACACTGGCGCTGATTTTCATTCGTGAAAAAATCTGAGCCAGGCTATCGCCGGATTTAATCTTAACGGTTTTCCAGGTTGTATTATCTTTATTGGATTTAGTTTTATCAGGTAGCGGCAGCAATAAGGAATTAACTTCCGGCTCCTTTGGTAAAGACAGTTTTTCGATAATTCTAACAGGTTGCTGAGATTCGATTGAAACAGGTGTCGCTTTTGGTTTTGTTTGTTTTTTAGCGTCGGCTTGATTAGGTAACAGGCTGATCGTGATAACAGTGCCGACTGCAATTGCGGAAATTAGCAGTAAATGATGTTTCTTAGGGCGTAATGCCCTAACAGGTGATGTTTTTTGATGAGGTAAATACTTATAGTCGTGTCGCATGAAGCTCGTCTAATCCACGGAATTTGTTTACTTTTATCTTTAACTTTAGCGGGCTTTAACGTGCGGGTCAATGGCTGGGTCGGGAAATGTCGAATAGTTGGCAATAATGGCCCACTTCAAGTATCGTTTGGGCCCTGTTTTTGTGATTATTGTTATACTTTTAATAAGGTTGGTTATGGCGACGCAGCAAGAAGCACTGGAAATCATTAGCCACGGCACGGATGAAATCCTGCTTGAAAAAGATCTGGTAGATAAGCTGGCATTAAACAAGCCGTTACGCATCAAGGCTGGATTTGATCCAACAGCCCCAGATTTACATCTTGGCCACACGGTATTGATCAATAAATTGCGCCAGTTTCAGGATCTTGGTCATGAGGTCATGTTTTTGATTGGTGATTTTACGGGCATGATCGGTGATCCAACTGGCAAGAGCGCGACACGGCCACCATTGACACGTGATCAGGTAATTGAGAATGCGCGCAGTTATGAGCAGCAAATCTTCAAGATACTCGATCCGGAAAAGACCCTGGTGATGTTTAATTCCAGCTGGATGAATGAAATGTCGCCGTCAGATATGATCGAGCTAATGGCTAAACATACCGTTGCCCGTATGCTGGAGCGTGATGATTTCAGTAAACGTTATAAGTCAGGCCAGTCTATTTCTATTCATGAGTTTCTATACCCGTTAATCCAGGGTTATGACTCGGTGGCCATGAAGGCGGATGTTGAGCTGGGTGGTACCGATCAGAAGTTTAACTTGCTTGTAGGTCGTCAATTACAGGAAACCTATGGCCAAAAACCCCAGGTTGTGATCACCATGCCCATCCTCGAAGGTTTGGATGGCGTGCAGAAAATGTCCAAGTCTCTGGGTAACTATATTGGTATACATGAGCCTGCCAATGAAATGTTCGGTAAGATCATGTCGATTTCAGATGAATTGATGTGGCGTTATTTTGAGTTGTTGAGCTTTCGTCCTTTGGTCGAAATTGAACAGTTTAAGCTGGATATAGAGCAAGGGAAGAATCCGCGGGATATTAAATTCCTGTTATGCGAGGAAATAGTCGAACGCTTCCATGATCGCGAGGCCGCCACTAAGGCGCGGGAAGCGTTTATTGCTCGCTTCCAGAAAGGAGCCATGCCTGACGAGATGCCAGAGCTGGAGATATCGACCAGCGCTGAGGGTATTGTGATAGGTAGCCTTCTTAAAGAGGCTGATTTGGTTAAAAGTACCTCAGATGCGATGCGCATGATTAAACAGGGTGCCGTCAAGATCGATGGTGAAAAGGTAAGCGATACAAAATTGCTGATTCAGGCTGGTACTGAAGCCGTGTTCCAGGTCGGTAAGCGTCGTTTTGCACGAATAAAATTAAGTTGAGGTGTGGTTGCCTATAATATTTGCTCAGGCCATGTGTGACAGGCTGTAGAGATATTTGTCTTTATGTGAATTTATGACCTAGTATTAGTGATGTTAGAGCTGGATTATTAATCTGGGAGCTGCATAACTGCTTAAATGAAACAGGATCGTGCATCAGTAACATTATCGTCTCAATTGTTCAGGCGCAAATTTCGTAATTTGATTCTGTTAGCGTGGAACCTGCCTGCTATTATTGGTTTGTCATTTATTGTTTTCATCAATGTACTCACACCTGCGCAATTATTCGATATTTTGATTACACCAACCGAGCCAATGTATATTGTTGGCTGGATGTTTTTCGCACTCTGGTATTTTCCACGTTTGGTCAGACCGATTGCTGTTTGTTCAGGTGAGCAGAAATGTCATGCGTCCTGTCGCCAGGACGCATTAAAGGCATTACGGATTTTTCCGCTGCATTTTTGGGGAATTTTTCTGATTTATCTGGTGCTGGCACCTGCTTCTGTCATACTCAGCGCGGAATATTACACTGACTATATTGCCCAGCCGATCGATTGGTTTCGAATCCAGCTCATTGCGCTGATCGTATCCATTATTGTTGGTCTGCCTATTTTTTTTCTGATTTATGACCTGTTTGGGCGTGCCTTGTCCGATGTCGGTATCAAACGTCCCTATGTGTCTTTAAAGTCCAAGGTGTTTATGATCGGTGCGCTCGTGCCACTGCTTATTGATACCATGCTGGTGCAGTATTTCTGGACACGTACCGGTTATTTTGAGACCGAAACCTTTGTAGTCTGGTTAGCACTGGAGATACTGGCGATAATCGGTAGCCTGATTTTTGTGCGTAGTATTGGTCAATCATTATCGCCATTGCAACAGTTGATCAGCCATGCTGATCTTGATATTGACAGCTTACGTCCGCAATCAACTGATGAAATGGGTGTGTTGTCAGTGGAATATGGGCAGTTACTACAAAGTCTTAAGGAAAAGGAGATTCGTTATCGTCAGCTTGTGGAGACCTCCAGTTCTATTCCATGGGAACTGGATCTGGACACTTGGTTGTTTACTTATGTCGGGCACCAGGCCGAGAAGGTATTAGGATATCCGGTAGAGGACTGGTACCGGGAATCATTCTGGACCGATCATATTTTTCCTGAAGACAAAGACCAGGCTGTCAATTATTGTGTCACTTCAGCAGAGCGAGGTGAAGATCATGAATTTGAATATCGTATGATGGCAGCAGACGGGCGACTCGTCTGGATACGGGACATTGTGAATGTCATTACTGAAGGCGGTAAGCGCACCAAACTTCAGGGTTTTATGTTTGACATCACTGGCAAGAAAGAGTCTCAAGTTGCTATTGAACAATCCGGGCAAAAGTTTTCAAGTGTGTTTCATGCCAGCCCTGTCGCGATTCTCATCAGTAGTATGGAAGAGGGCAGGGTGATTGAGGTTAACGAAGCATTTGAAAACCTGTTTGGTTACAAGCAGGCTGACATTGTTGGCAAGACCACGCGTGAATTTAACATGTGGAGTAATGCAGAAGACCGCCCTGTCATTATGGAGCAGATCTGCTTACATGGCATATTTGTAAACGAAATTCGTACGCTGGTGACGCAGGCAAATGAGAGCATTCAATGTCAGCTCGCCGTACATCCGATCAGGCTGGATAATGAGGACTGTCTGATTACAGTTCTACAGGATGTGTCAGAACGTCAACGCATAGAAAGTACCATTCGGTCATTGGCGCAAAGCTCATCAGTTAATGATTATGAAGACTTTCTGCGTAGCGTTGTCAAAGACCTGGCGTTCGCTTACCGGGCACAATACGCCTTTGTCGGTATGTTGTTAGCGGATCAAAAACGGGTGCAAACGCTCGCTGTGTGGACGGGAAATGGTTTCGCAGATAATTTTGTTTATGATCTGAAGGGGACTCCCTGTCAGGATATTCTGGACTTAAAACAAGAGTTAATCCCGAGTGATGCATGGAAGCTCTACCCTGAGGATGCCATGCTGAAAGACATGGGCGTGGAAAGTTATTTTGGTACGGCGTTGATTTCTTCGGGTAATAAGCTCATGGGGTTGATCTCAGTGATGGATATCAAGGGTATGAAAATGCAGGCCTGGGTAGAACCCGTTTTGAGTATGTTTGCAAGTCGTATTGCTGCAGAAATGGAGCGCCAGTTAACCCATGAAGAGCTTGAGCTTCATCGAGACCATCTTGAAGATCTGGTCAAGCAGCGTACTGCCGAAATGGAGAATCTGAACAAGGAGCTTGAAGCATTTAGTTATTCGGTTTCGCATGACTTGCGCGCCCCACTTCGTTCTATTAATGGTTTTAGTCAGGCGCTGATGGAAGATTATGCTGATGTCCTTGATGTGGAGGGAGTGGATTATTTGCAGAGAGTTTGTAAGGGTTCAGTAAAAATGTCTCATCTGATTGATGACATGCTGGATCTGTCACGTGTCTCGCGCAGTGACATTACAAGGGAGGATGTAGACCTGACCAGACTATCGCATGAAGTGTTTGATGAGTTACAACAATACACGCCTGACCGTAAAGTAATGATCACGATCGAAGATAATATGCAAATAAAAGGCGACACGAAATTATTTACGATTGTGATGACAAATCTGATTGGTAACGCATGGAAATATACAGGAAATAAAAAGGATGCGCTTATTGAGGTAGGCCAAAAAATAGAGGAGGGTGTGCAGGTGTTTTATGTCAGGGATAATGGCATTGGTTTTGAAATGAAATATGCCAAGAAATTATTTGGTGCCTTTCAGCGTTTGCATCAACAGGCAGATTTTGAAGGGACGGGTATCGGTCTGGCAACTGTTAAGCGCGTTATTAGCAGGCATGGTGGGCGAGTGTGGGCGCAGTCTCAACCAGGTGTTGGATCAGTATTTTACTTTACGGTCGCTAGTTAGCTGTGAGCTTTAATGGGGGCAGGATTTGTGGTTATAGTTTACAGATAATAGACGCTCGAATACATGTATAGATGATTAATACAGTAGTAAATGCAAGTTAATAGGCTTGCGGGAATGTATAAATTGAGTAATTATATAAAGAATTATAAAAAATAGTGAATAACCTATAATGATTGAAATGGAAGTCATTGGTTTTTATATGGTTTATTTAATATGACGTCCACAATATATTTAATACCATCTAGCTGAATTAAGGCGTATTGATAATGTCAGGTAAATTTATTCTTTTGGTTGAAGATAATCCGGACGATGAAGCATTGACGCTTCGCGCCCTGAAAAAAAATAATATTTCCAATGAAGTGCATGTCGCTCGTGATGGAGTGGAGGCGCTTGATTTTTTGTTTTGTCGCGATGTTCATGTTGATCGCAATCCACTGCATTTCCCGCAATTAATTCTGTTGGACCTGAAGTTGCCTCGACTGGATGGATTGGAGGTACTAAAAGAAATCAGATTAAACCCGGCTACAAAATGTTTACCCGTCGTGATTCTGACAACTTCTAATGAAGACCGTGACGTTATTGGTAGTTATGAATTGGGGGCAAACAGCTTTATACGCAAACCTGTCGACTTTGATCAGTTTGTTGATGCAGTGCGTCAGCTGGGATTGTATTGGTTAGTGCTGAATGAAGCTCCGGTCGGGCTCTAATTAATGCCAATTTTACGCTTGCTTCTGGTTGAAGACTCGGAAGATGATGCCCTGCTGCTGGCGCGCGAACTGCGTCGTGGAGGTTATGAGGCAGATGTCCATCGGGTGGATGATCAACAAGCGCTGGAAAATGCACTTAATGATGGTGGCTGGGATCTTGTCATTACTGACCATAATCTGCCCGGTTTTAGCTCGGTTCAGGCCATGCGCATCGTTAAGGAAGTGAATCTGGATCTTCCGGTGATTATTGTTTCAGGGAGTATTGGCGAAGATGTAGCCGTCGAGGCGATGAAAACGGGTGCCCAGGACTACATCATGAAAAACAATCTGCATCGCCTGGTGCCGGCAATAGAGCGTGAGTTGCGCGAAGCTGAGAATAGAAAGAGCACAAGGCGCGCGCAAGAAACTATACATCATATGGCCTATCATGATGCGCTGACAGGTCTTGCTAATCGACATGAATTTGAGAACCGGGTTGAACATGCGCTGCATACGGCCAAGGTAGATAATTATGCGCATATTTTGATTTATCTCGATCTGGACCAATTCAAGATAATTAATGATACCTGTGGGCATCATGCTGGTGATGAGTTGTTGCGACAGTTGGCTGTGTTGTTAAGAGATGCGGTTCGTGAGAGCGATTGTCTTTCTCGGCTTGGTGGTGATGAATTCGGTGTTTTACTTGAGAACTGCTCGCTCGAGCGGGCAGAGTTTATAGCCAACAAAATACTGCAAATGATTCGTGATTTTCGATTTTCATGGGAAGACAAGGCTTTCACGGTTGGTGCAAGTATGGGCATGGTCATTATTGATTCTCACAGTCAAAATGTATCTGAAATGTTGCGAAACGCCGATATTGCCTGTTATATGGCCAAGGATAAGGGGCGTAGTCGTTACCACATATACAGAGCTGATGATCAGGAGTTGGCACTGCGGCACGGCGAAATGGAATGGGTGTCTAAAATACAGGTCGCCCTGCAAAATGATCACTTTGAACTGCATAAGCAATGTATTGTGCCTATCGATACCCCGGATCACGATGGATATTGTTGTGAATTCCTGATTCGCTTGCAAAATGAAAATAATGAGCTTGTATACCCGGGATCGTTTTTACCTGCGGCCGAGCGATATAACTTGATGCCATCAATTGATCGCTGGGTTATTAAAACGGCATTTGCTTATCTCGCGAATAAATTTGGTGAGCAATCCAGTGATAAAAATAACCATCAGTTTTTTATCAATCTTTCCGGTGCATCATTAAGTGATAAGGATTTTTTTGAATATATAAAACAACAGCTGGAATTTTATGGTTTGTATCCAGGTATGATTTGTTTTGAGATCACAGAGACGGTAGCCATAACCAATCTGCAGGAAGCAGTGGGTTTTATTAAGGGGATTCGCGCCGAAGGTTGCAAGATAGCGCTGGATGATTTTGGATCAGGCCTGAGCTCATTTTCTTATTTGAAGGCAATTCCGGCTGATTTTCTCAAAATAGATGGAAATTTTGTTCGTGATATCACTCATGACCAGATGGATAGAGCCATTGTTGAATCAATAAACCAGATTGCCAAAGTTGCCGGGCTGCAAACAATCGCTGAATTTGTTGAGGATGATGCAATACTTCAGGTGATTAAAGAAATAGGTGTCGATTATGCGCAAGGTTTCGGAATTCATATGCCGACTCCTATTGATGAACCTGATTCGCTCTAAATAGGTTGTTTATCAATAGCGTAGATTATAGTTAGGCTTTATTTCAGTTGACTATCGACTGCGACCCACCCCCTTTCAAGTCACCTGTTTGGCATTTATTTCAAATTAATTTCATTTATTTTCGTTTAGGTGGTTGACGGTCAAGCAGAAGGCCGTATAATGCGCGCCTCCAGACAAGATGGAAGCAGCCAAACAGCGGCTTTCAGCAACGGAATAAGTAGCGAGATAAGAAATATTTATTGTTGACCTACGCTAATTTCGATGTATAATTGTCTGCTCGGTCGGGCAAGCTCCTGACTTTGATTCTTTAAAAATTTAGATTAGATAATTTGTGTGGGTACTTGCGATGAATGTTCGAATTACGAAAAACATTCGTTACAAGTAACCTTGAAATCAATTTCAAATTTACTCTAGTAACGAGCCAGATTTGACTGTTAGATTAAACAGTCACCAGAAATTAAACTGAAGAGTTTGATCCTGGCTCAGATTGAACGCTGGTGGCATGCTTAACACATGCAAGTCGAACGGTAACAGCAGAGCTTGCTCTGGCTGACGAGTGGCGGACGGGTGAGTAATACATAGGTATCTGCCCAGTAGCGGGGGACAACCTGGTGAAAACCAGGCTAATACCGCATACGCCCTACGGGGGAAAGCAGGGGATCTTCGGACCTTGCACTATTGGATGAGCCTATGTCAGATTAGCTAGTTGGTAGGGTAATGGCCCACCAAGGCGACGATCTGTAGCTGGTCTGAGAGGACGATCAGCCACACTGGGACTGAGACACGGCCCAGACTCCTACGGGAGGCAGCAGTGGGGAATATTGGACAATGGGCGCAAGCCTGATCCAGCAATGCCACGTGTGTGAAGAAGGCCTGCGGGTTGTAAAGCACTTTCAGTAAGGAGGAAAAGCTTAAGATTAATACTCTTGGGTCTTGACGTTACTTACAGAAGAAGCACCGGCTAACTCCGTGCCAGCAGCCGCGGTAATACGGAGGGTGCAAGCGTTAATCGGAATTACTGGGCGTAAAGCGCGCGTAGGTGGTTTGATAAGTCAGATGTGAAAGCCCCGGGCTCAACCCGGGAACTGCATCTGAAACTGTCAGGCTAGAGTATGGTAGAGGTAAGTGGAATTCCAGGTGTAGCGGTGAAATGCGTAGATATCTGGAGGAACATCAGTGGCGAAGGCGACTTACTGGACCAATACTGACGCTGAGGTGCGAAAGCGTGGGGAGCAAACAGGATTAGATACCCTGGTAGTCCACGCCGTAAACGATGTCAACTAGATGTTGGGGAGATTAAACTCTTTAGTATCAAAGCTAACGCGATAAGTTGACCGCCTGGGGAGTACGGTCGCAAGACTAAAACTCAAAGGAATTGACGGGGGCCCGCACAAGCGGTGGAGCATGTGGTTTAATTCGATGCAACGCGAAGAACCTTACCTGCCCTTGACATACAGAGAACTTTCCAGAGATGGATTGGTGCCTTC
>Ga0316205_10000243_pt1 | contig 114420 bp, 116 predicted proteins | sample 3monthpyrite_MG_FD_204941 | JGI IMG/M metagenome (GOLD analysis project Ga0316205, IMG submission 204941) | Microbial mat bacterial communities from mineral coupon in-situ incubated in ocean water Damariscotta River, Maine, United States -... | ecosystem: Environmental > Aquatic > Marine >... | reverse complement strand
TACATCAACCTATTTTACAACCCTAAGCGGTTACACTCGAGCTTAGGTTATGTGTCACCTATGGAATTTGAAACGTGTACAGAGTAGAATGACGAGTGTCCGTTTTATCGGGTCAAGTTCCTATTTTACTTCGTTATTGTTTATTAATTAGATAATTTCATTTAATAATGATTTTAAAGCTCATACGTAAAGACTCAAACCCTTGATACCGGGATAAATACTACAGCAATTTCAGATTATCCTAATTGCGACGCAAGAGCTGTTATGTAATATTATTAGCCCTTAATTCTGCTGTTAATGGCTTATGCTTCAGTGATTAAGTTTTCTTATGGGAAACAACAATAAAGACTTAATTAGCTTTTCTGGCGTTGTAATAGAAGCGATGAGCCGTTTCAGAAATTGATAAGTATGAATTTTATAGCGTAGTAGCAAATACTGATTTTAATCAATAAGTAATTTTTTAATAAAAAAACTTTACTATTTGATAAATGTCTTAATGAAATCACCCGAATGGGGGGTTACAAAATGAATTTTTCTGGTGATAATGGTACTTAGGAATATACTGTTTATTCAGCATCTTACGTAACCTTCCTGTCTCCTAAAGCCCCAGAGTATCGGCCGATATGAGTGAAAATGATATAGGCCAATATTTATCATTTTTTGAAGTTGATCTTTGAGAAGGTCGTTTCGCATTGCAATGGACACTCAGGGCTTAAAATATGAACATGACATTAACTAAAAAATCAATTTACTGGCTTCTCAGCTATGCAATCCTATTTGTATTATCTGCCTGTGGTAGTCATTCAGACAGTACAGCAACAGCGGGGCGAAATGGCCCTTTGCCTGGTACATTAACGATTAACATAACGGATGCTCCTGTAGATAATGTCCAGGAAGTTTGGGTGCAGTTTACCGGCATCAGCATTAAACCCGCTGGTGGTGAGGTCATAGATTTTACCTTTGATACTGAAAAAAATATTAATCTACTTGCTCTGCAGGGTACGCTGAGCACCTTTCTTATCGATAAGGCCGTTATTCCTTCCGGTCATTATAACTGGGTTCGTTTAAATGTAAGTGCTGAAGATGACGGGAATAATGACACGTATATCAAACTTAATGATGGTTCTGTTCACGAGCTCTGGATTCCCAGTAACCGTCAATCCGGCTTGAAGATAGTAACCGGCTTTGACGTTGCTCCAAGTGGGAGTCTGGATTTGATGCTGGATTTCGACCTGAGAAAGTCGATAATTCTAAATAGAAATGGGCGCTATAAATTACGTCCGACCCTGCGAATGGTTAAAACACGTAATACTGGTAATATTCGTGGCATCATAGACTCAACATTACTCACCGCAGCAAACTGCTCTGACACTGATCCGTCAACAGGTAATGCGGTCTATTTATACACAGGGACTGATATCACACCGAATGATGTCAACACAACTAGCCCTGGCCCTTTAACGTCAGCAAGAATTAAACTAAATAAAGACAATGGAAATTACAGGTACATAATTGGCTACGTTCCTGAAGGTGAATACACGCTAGCTTTTACCTGTCAGGCGGATCTGGATGATCCGGATGTTATTGACGATATAGTATTCGGCTTTACGAGTAGCATCACGGTTACCGCCAGCCGCAACAATCTGCCTATAACTGTTCCAGAACCATCGCCTGTTCGTTAATCAATTTTTGTCTATGTCCGTATTGTTATCTGACATTAGCCATCTAACCATGTCATCAAACTCCATGGCCCCTGCATACAAATAACCCTGAACTCGATCGCACCCCATAGTCTTAAGTATCTCTAGTACTGATATATCTTCCACTCCTTCAGCAACAACTATAATGCCAAGGTCATGAGCCATGGTAATGGTTGCATTTACAATAGCGTAATTTGCAGAGTTTTCTGTTAGATCGCTTACAAAAGACTTGTCAATTTTTAATTCACTGATCGGAAATTTCTGTAAGTATGCTAATGATGAATATCCTGTGCCAAAATCATCGACCGAAACTATAATCCCGGCATCATGAAATAATCCTAATACTTCTGCTGATCTTACCGGGTTTTTCATAATAGTGTTTTCGGTTAATTCAATATAAAGGTTGCCTTTCGGAAAAGTGCTTTTGTTGAGTAATTCAATAATAGATTTAAGTAATTTGTTATCGAGCAAATCAATCGGAGAAACATTAATAGATATGTGAAAATTTTTATTTATTTTTACCAGTTTACAAAATTTATCTAAATAATTGCTAACAATCCAGCGAGTTAAGTCACCAATTAAATTTTCACGTTCTGCAATAGGTATAAATTTATCCGGGTAGATTAAGCCAAGATTTGGATGATGCCAGCGTAATAATAGCTCACAACCGCAGGGCTTATTAGTGAATAAATCTATTTTGGGTTGAAATAAAGGTTCAAAATGCCCATTAGCAATGCTGTGCTTTAAATCATTTGCCAGCATCAGTTTTTCATAATGGTCACTGTCCATATCTGGGTAATAAGAAGCCAGTTTCAAATTGTTGTGTTTTGCATTATACATAGCAACATCAGCTCTTCTCATTAATAGCTCGCCATCTTCACCATCATCAGGAAACACAGAAATGCCAATGCTAGCACCTATTTTCAATGTATGATTACCCACATCAAATTTAGGTTCAATTATTTCAATAATTTTTTGTGCCATTTTTTCAGCTAGTATCTGACCAACACCCATTAATATAAAACTAAACTCATCACCACCAATGCGTGCAACAGTATCAGATTCACGAAGCCCATCGTGCATCCGTTTTGAGACAATAATCAAAACCTCATCACCAACACCATGTCCTAAAGTGTCGTTAATTTCCTTGAAGCGGTTCAGGTCAAGTAATAAAATTGAAAACTTCTGACTATTGCGCATTGAGGTAGCAATAGATTGTTCCAGTCGATCATTAAATAAATAGCGGTTAGGTAAATTAGTTAGTTCATCATGGGCCGCCTTATATTGCATTCGTTCCGCCAGACTCACTAGCGATAAACGCATTTCATCTAAATCATCAGCTAAATATTGTATTTCGCTAAAGTTTGATGTGATTCCCAGCGGTGTTTCCAGGTTGCCTCTGGCTACTTCCTTTGAACGGTCTCTTAATTGATATAATGGCTTATGCAGAATGCGGGTTATTGCAGTTAAAATCAAAACAATGGCGAATAGATAAATCGCTAGTATAATAGCAATTTTTTCTCTGATAGAAGTATACGCGTAGATAATCGCTGACTCATCAATGCCAACTTTTAAGCTCGATACCTTGTCGCTATTTCCCTTAAAGTAAATTGGAATGCTCAGGTAATAAATATCGTCACCATTTTCATTAACTCCAATATCTTCTTTAAATGTATTTATATAAGATAAAACGTCATCTCTTGGTGATATGGTTTTCCCTTGATAATCTATAATTTCTGAAAATTGAATATTGCCTCCAAGCACAGAGGTTTCGAGTATATTGATTATATCTTCACGATCATCCTGCAATGATTTGGTTGAAAGTACATCAACGAGCAACCCTGAGACTTCTGTTACATGGCCTATAAACTGCTCGTGCAGGCTATCTTTATAACTGCTTGTAATTGTCAGGTATAAAAGTGGCAGTACTACCATGTGGATAACTATTACAGCAGCAACCATATAAGATGTGATGCTGAAGTTCCTGCGTTTGATAATCTTGTCTACCATAATACCTGAACCACTTTAATGCCCTTTGTTTTTTTTGCGGTTTCTTGATCCATAAAGCTTATGTCATTTACATTTTTTTTAAGGTGATTAATAAGCTTAGCAAGATCTTTTACTTCTTTTACTTTTTCACCGCCCTGACGAAATATTCTTTTCACTATTTTTCTCCGATATCCTTTTTCTGTCATGTGCATTATGTTCTTTAAGAAAATTTTATAAACTTCCAAATCGGATGAGTTTATTACAGGTTTTTTTATTAAGCTTTCTTTAGAAGATGGCAAACCAAGATATATCCTTCTTATTTCTATAACACTAATTTTCTGTACCTGAGATGACTCCCAGACGACAAGTACACCTCCTGAATTTTGTGCATAAGAATTACTTATAAATAAAATATGAAGTGTAAGTATAACGACGAGGGTTACTGGATGAAAGAATCTAAAGTTTATGGTATTTGTTTTCATACTTGTCGTCCCTAGAAAACTAAATCCATACCCAGTGAAATAGCTTTAGAGTCTCCCAGTACCGGAATGTTTACTCCTTTGTCTCTTACTTTGTCATATTGAATTTTTAGTGCCGTAGTTTTATTAAAATCCCAGCGCAGTCCTACACTGAATGTTTCATGGTTTTCATCACCACCTGCAGAATTTTCCTCCTGAATGAAGGAGGAGTGGGTAATATGCGGTGTGAAATTATTAATATGATAGCCAATAGATAGCATTTGTGTATCAACATGAATGTCGCTTTCGTCTCTATGATACTGGTTAAATTCAGACAGGATAGTGAAGTTATAAAAATAAAAATTAGCAGATATTCCTGAAAATTTTTGTTTTACATTCTGCTCGGTAATAATATCATTAACCGTTCGATCAAGTTCCCCCTGCATAAATGTGGCCCGAAGCTCTATCCAGTCTTTTGAGAGCTCTGCGACAAACCCAACCATATTTTTCCATGTTTCATCAACGGAGGCTGACATAAGCATGCTTAACAGTTCATTATCTACTGAGTCTTCACGGCCAACATAGAGATTTAATAAAACATCCCATTCAGCAAGCTCAGGTTGATACAGTAAACTTAGGCCATTGTAGTTTGATATTTGCCAGGTGTAGTTGTCGGCGGGGGGTCTGATCCAGTAATAGGCATAGCCAACATCAAAAAAATCTGAATAATAATATAGTGGCAGGCGCTTACGTCCGGCCTGTAGGGAAAACTCTGTATTGAACTGGTAACTAACATAGGCCCAGTCAAGTTCAATGTCGTATCCCGAAGCGCCATTACTGATGACTTGAATGATTAAATCGAGTTCTTCGTTGATATCAGACTTAAGCTGTATGCCAAAAGAAGTGTCAGGTGAAAACGACCAGTCACTATCGTATACGCCTGTTTTTGGGTAATCAGCAAGAAATTCATCACCATCAATGACGCGCCCAGCTATGATAGATGCATAGCCGCTGAGGCTGGTATCGGCAAGAGCAAGGGCAGCCTGTAAGAACAATAAAATTATAGCTGAACAGTGTTTGATTTTTCTACGCAATGAGACTTTTCCTGCATTAGGCGATATTCTGTAATAATAGTATAAAATCACTTTTTTTATTCAGTCATTTTGTTATTAAGCAACAAATGAGGGGGACTTGTACAGCACCGAATAACCCTGTGATTTAAAATAAAAGTAGCGTGATAACTGTGATATATTCTCATTAATATATCTACTAACAGCACTTTCTGGGCATATTTCATATACACCAGCTAGTTACAGTATTATGTCATCTGATCATAAACAATAACAGTAGAAGATAATATGATAACTTCAGATGTTTCCCATTAACTTATTTGTTAAAGTATCCAGTATTATTTAGACTCACACTCCAGGGCTTTTTATTATGACTTTTGCAAACAAATTATTGACAATCCCTTCGGCAGAAGATGCCTTGCCCGGTCGAGATCAAAAAATGTCTGTGCCCGATGCTCATTATGTCAATGGTAATCGTTTAATACCGCCTTTTCCCGATAATTTATCACAAGCCGTATTTGGTATGGGGTGTTTCTGGGGCGCAGAAAAAAAATTCTGGCAGCTGGATGGTGTTTACTCAACGGCAGTGGGTTATGCGGGGGGATCTACACCTAACCCGAGTTATCAGGAAGTGTGTTCTGGATTAACCGGTCATAATGAGGTTGTATTAGTTGTGTTTGATGAGTCAGTATGTAGCTATGAAAAATTAATTAAGCTGTTTTTTGAAAATCATAATCCGACTGAGGGAATGCGGCAGGGTAATGACAAGGGCACCCAGTATCGCTCTGGTATTTATACTTATTCAGTTAAACAAAAACAACTGGCAGAAAAAATTAAAGCTGAATATCAGTTGTTACTTTTTCAGAATAAATTTCCTGAAATCACAACTGAAATACTTGATGTAGGTGAGTTTTTTTATGCTGAAGAATATCATCAACAATATCTGGCTAAGAACCCAAACGGTTATTGCGGGCTGGGGGGAACCAATGTCACGTTTTAAGCCTGCCTGATGGCCAGAATGATTTGATTGCGTAATGTTTTAACTGGGCCTAAGCGTGTTTCGTCTGCAACGCTGACCGGTGCTATAGAATCTATATAGAGTAAGCCTACAGGTATGTTTTTAACTATAATAGGGTAAACCAGCAGAGATTTTTTTGTGTATTTTTCTCTGTACCAGCGGGGAATAAGTTTCACTGCATCGTCTGAAGATGTGTCTTCGATAATCAAATCTTTTGCCTGTTTAAGAGATAAATTAAAAATATCATCACCTCCATTCGGCAGGCTAAATCGGTTTATGATTTCTTCTATATTTGGCCCGAAACCAAAGCGTGCATTTATTGATGTTCGGCCTTTGTTAATAAAACAGAACATAACTCTGTGAAAATTAAAACTGGTGAATATAGTTTCCATCACCATTACCAGAATATCATTAAGCGGTGCACCATCTAAAATTGCATCGGTAATTTCCTGGATGGCATCAATGATTTGATTTTGTTGTTGCGGTAATTCAGAAATAACCGCCAGGTTATCTGTTTGATCTTTTGTGTTCGTTGAACTTGATGGTGTCCATTTATTAGCTTTATTAAATAGCTCACTTTTACCCAGGTCGAGATTAACTAATTTGGCGTACTTTTCCATTTCGTCAAGCGCATCAGATAATATTTCTTCCATTTGTGAGCGGGATATACTCATGCTGTTGCTATATCGTGATGCAAGATTTTCAAAATTCTGTTGACGGTCCTGTGCACTACTGGTATTTATCATGTCACAGTACTCATTTGAAAATCCGGAAACATGCTTTAATAAATCGCTCTGGCTAAGGGGTTTTTTAAGTTCACCTGGGGGCAGGGTATGCATGCTATCAATTAACTCAGCTGGAAGCTGCCATGATTCCCCTACAGCAATACCAATTTCTTCAAAACTCACGCCTAGTACTGTTTCTGCCGCCGTCTGTTCTTTCATGTTTTTCTGTTTTATTATGTCAAAAATAATTTCTGATTCTTCCGGGAAATAATAAATTGAAAGTAGTTTTCCCAGCTGATGAAACATTGAGCATACGTAGGCTTCTTCTTTGTCTTTTATGTTCATTTTATTGGCAACACCGTGAGCCAGGCTGCCGCTAATCATTGACGAAATGCAGGCTTCTTTTAAACTGTTTGCCTGGTTTTTATCTTTTAAATGATCAAGCAACATCAATCCGAGAGCCGCATTTCTGACCTCTTCAAAACCTAAAATAACGACCGCACGTGAAACAGTACTAATACGCCCACCGTATTGACCATAGGAAGGTGAATTTACCAGGCGTAATAACTTACTGGAAAGTGAGTAATCTTTTAATATGGCATTGGATAAAACATTAGCTGAGGTGTCTCCCGCGGATTTTGCTTTCTGGCTTATTTCTATCACCTGATGTGACATGGTTGGAAAGTCTTTTTTATGCTCCATCCGACGCAGTAAAAATTGCAAGGTGCTACTGGTTTCTGCGGACGTTTTATCACTTATGGTCTGGGTGTCTGTGTCAGGTGATATACGCTGCAAATGGTCTAGCAAGTCCTGTCGAAAATCTAGAGCATCTTTGTATCTTTCCTGGGGATTTTTGGTTAAGGCTTTTTGTAAGACTTCTTTTATGGCAATGTCTAAATCATCTGGGTAAGTAATCTCTTCGTTAACAATCTTATTGATAATAGCAAACTTGTTTTCAGCATTTATCGCCTGTTTACCTAAAATCATTTCATATAAAATTAAACCCAGTGAAAAAATATCGGAAGCTGGTGTCAGGGTATTATTATTGCATTGCTCCGGTGACATATACTTAAATGTACCCCAGATACCTTCTCCATTTGAACCATTGTTTTTCTGACCGAGTAATGAGGCAATGCCAAAATCCATCAGTCGGGGTTTGTCCTGGGAAGTCATCAAAATATTGGTTGGGTTTAAGTCGCGGTGAATCACGCCACTTTTATGGGCATAGGCTATTGCATTGAGAAGGGGGGCAAAAATATTGATAGCCTGTTTGGAGCTTAGACGTGCTTTTTTGATTAAAAATTCTTTCAGCGATATACCGTCTACATATTCAAATACAAGATATGGTGTTCCCAGATGTTCATCCATTTCAAATAAGGTGATGATGCTTGGGTGTTGGAGTTTTGCAATGGTGCGTGCTTCGGTGAGTAGCTGTTGTTTTATTTTCGGTGATATTTTTTCTATCTGTATGGTTTTTATGGCAACGTTACGCTCTAGTTGTTTATCTGAAGCAAGATACACAATACCCTGAGAGCCTCTTCCCAGTTCTTTAATTATTTTAAAGCGGCCAATGTGATCGGGTAAAACGGAGTTAAGTGCCATGCTAGTCTTTATGTTGGTGTTTTAAAAAGCATAGTCTGGACTGGGGGAAAAGCAAAAGAGCAGGGTTGGAGGGTATAAACTAGAGGGCCTTAAATCGTGCCAGCCCCCCCCCCTTTGTAAGAGGGGGTTAGCTGGCGTTTATTTCAATGGTTTATATTTAATACGATGTGGATTTAATGCGTCATCTCCCAGTCTGCGTTTTCTATCTTCTTCGTAATCAGAGTAATTACCTTCAAACCAGGTCACCTGAGAATCACCTTCAAAGGCCAATATGTGGGTTGCAATTCTGTCTAGAAACCACCGATCGTGGGATATAACAACAACACAGCCGGGGAAGTCGAGGATGGCTTCTTCCAGTGCCCGCAAAGTTTCAACATCCAGGTCATTGGTAGGTTCATCAAGTAATAACAGGTTGCCACCTTTTTTCATTAACTTGGCCAGATGCACCCGGTTACGCTCACCACCGGATAAAGAGCTGATGCTTTTTTGCTGCGCATCACCCTTAAAATTAAAATGACTGACATAAGCACGTGATGATGTGGTGTAGCGACCGACTTCAATATTATCCAGACCATCGGAAATTTCCTGCCAAACCGTGTTGTCATCATTTAAAGAATCACGGCTCTGGTCAACATAGGCAATTTCCACCGAGTCCCCAATGCGAAATTCCCCGCTATCGGGTTTTTCAGAGCCGGTAATCATATTAAACAGGGTAGATTTACCCGCACCGTTGGGGCCGATAATACCGACAATTCCACCTTTAGGCAGGTTGAAATTAACATTTTCATATAACAGGCGGTCACCGAAGCTTTTGCTGATATTTTTCGCTTCCACGACTAAATCACCGAGTCGAGGGCCGGGGGGAATATATAAAGATTTGGTTTCACTTCTCTTCTGGTAGTCATCGGACTGCAGGTCTTCAAAGCGGGATAAACGAGCCTTGCTCTTGGCGTGTCGACCTTTGGCATTAGAACGCACCCACTCCAGTTCGGCTTTAATGGCTTTCTGTCGACCCGCTTCTTTTTTCTCTTCCCGTTCCAGGCGAGCTTCTTTCTGTTCCAGCCATGAAGAGTAGTTGCCTTCCCAGGGGATACCCTGACCCCGATCCAGCTCAAGTATCCAGCCCGCTACATTATCGAGGAAGTAACGATCGTGGGTGACTGCCACTACTGTACCGCTGAATTCAGCTAAAAAGCGTTCCAGCCAGGCGACAGATTCTGCATCCAGGTGATTGGTGGGTTCATCGAGAATTAGCATATCCGGGGCTGATAATAGTAACCGGCAGAGTGCAACACGGCGGCGCTCACCCCCGGATAACTTACTCACATCCGCATCCCAGGGGGGAAGGCGAAGTGCATCAGCAGCTATTTCCAGCTTATGTTCAAGATTGTGCGCATCAGCAGCCTGAATGATATTTTCAAGCTGGGCCTGTTCCGCTGCGAGCGCATCAAAATCAGCATCGGGCTCAGCATAGGCGGCATAGACCGCATCTAGTTTAGCCTGCGCCTCTTTTACCACTTTCAGGCCTTCTTCCACATTGCCCCGTACATCTTTGCTCTCGTCAAGCTCAGGTTCCTGCTGTAGAAAGCCGATATTTATACCGGGCTGAGGGCGGGCTTCACCGATGATATCCGTATCAACCCCCGCCATAATGCGCAGCAGAGTAGACTTGCCCGCACCGTTATAACCGAGTACACCGATTTTTGCACCGGGGAAGAAATTCAGGTTAATATTTTTAAGGAGTTCTTTTTTGGGTGGGACAATTTTCCCCACGTCACTCATTGTATAGATGTACTGTGCCATAATTTTATTATATATTTGTGAAATTGAAGTCAATTGGTTTTAACGTTTAGATTATACTAGACTTTAACCATTGATATGTTCAATTATTTTTAAGTCGATTCAATGTAATAGTTAAGGATTAGTTTTATCATTATTCAATTCACAGTAAAGTCTTTATCCGCGTTATTATTATCCCTGTCTTTTGTGTTTATTCTCAGTTGTTCCGGAGGCTCAAGTGATCGCATCGGAAACGTTGATACTACATCCATTGAAACCTGCTATGACGTGCAGATAACAAAAGCGGGGGGCAGTCAAACTGAAACTATCTGTACCACCCGTGAGAATGGAGGATTTAATGGTTTAGGTACCGTGCGGTTTATAAAACTCAATATAAATTCATCATCTGTCGTTTCCATACGCGTCACTCGAACGATTGGTCTTAATCCGGCTGATCCAGATATCTATATCTATAAGAATGGTGAAGAAATTAATAAGGCTGATAGTATTGGCGCAAACACTGAGTTTCTTTCAACAACACTACAAGCTGGAAACTATGTTGTAGAAATTAATGAGTACGGTTATTCTTTTGTTAATGCAAAAACGCAATTGAACGCATCCCAACAGAAATCCACTGCCAGTGTTCAGCTACAGGCGACAACTACTGCGGTATCTAACTGTACAACCGGTAATGATAGTATTGTATCCGGTAACATTACTTTTGATCGGGTTACTCATTCCGGAACGGCACTTAATTATTCCAATATATCTGTTTTACCTGTTCAACAGGCATTAGTAGAAGTGATATGCAACGGGGGCGTGTACAGCTCAATGTCATCGAATAGTGATGGTGATTATGCGTTAAGTTTTCCAAATAATCAGACAAGTTTTGTCAGGGTAAAAGCACAAATGCTTAATGGTGCTGCATGGGATTTTAGTGTGGTTGATAACACTGTTCGTGATATTAATAATGAACCATTAAAACCTGTTTATGCTATGGATGGTAGCTTCTTTACTTCATCAGCCGATCTTACCAGAAATTTACACGCAGATTCAGGCTGGGGTGTTACGAGTTATAGTAGCCCACGGGTAGCCGGTCCTTTTGCTATTTTAGATAGTGTAAGAAAAGCTAAAGATAAAATATTAAGTGTCGCCAATGTAAGCTTTCCGGCACTTAATATAAACTGGAGTCCAGATAATTCAACTGCCACAACTGGTGGCTCATTTTACGACGGCACAGAAATATTTTTATTAGGTAAGGAAAATAATGACACGGACGAATATGATGAGCATGTCATTATTCATGAGTGGGGGCATTATTTTGAAGCTAAATTTTCACGTACAGATTCTATTGGTGGCCCTCACAGTGGTGGTGACATACTGGATATTCGGGTAGCTTTTGGCGAGGGGTTTGGTAATGCTTTTTCTGCCATGGTTACCGATAATCAATTTTATATTGATACGAGCGGCAGTCAACAGGGAAGGGGCTTTTTTATAGACATGGAAGATAATAGCTGTACCAATGCGGGTTGGTATAGTGAATGTTCAGTGCAATCCATTTTATATGATATCTATGATTCGAGTAATGAAAACCTGGATACTCTAAGTCTTGATTTTTCGCTTATCTATAATGTACTGGTTTCCGACCAAAAAAACACCGAAGCGATGACCAGTATTTTCAGTTTTATAAAGCCATTTAAAGATCTGAACGCGGGCTCATCCAATGCAGTAGATTTACTGTTAAACGCACAGGGGATTGACTCTGTTAATGATATTTATGGAAGCTCACAGATAACCTCAAACCCGGGCGCAACGAACCAGTTGCCTATATACAAAAATTACTAAGGCAGTATGATTTTTATGAAAATGCAAAACCTGTTTCTAATTTTAAGCATTGGTTTATTCGTTTCCTGTAATCAGCAGGCACAAACTCAATCGCAAAACCAGGCTAAAAATATTTCTAATCAACGACATCAAACACACGCAGTGACAAAACCTCATGCGCCTATATCTATGGATTATGAAATTATTAATCCTGTCGAGCTAAATAAATTGCTGGATATTAAATTAACATTTAGCTCGAGACGCAATGTAGATGCACTAACTGTTGAATATAATGTCGATGCAGGTTTAAGTGTAAATGGTGAGCCCCAGCGTTTTAACTTTAGGTCGCTTCCCCAGAACGAGCCAATATCCATTGTTTTAAAAGTAACGCCTGAGCAGGCGGGGGACTTAAATATTAACGTTTATGCAGATATAGAAATCAATGGCGTCATTCAGTCACGGGCATTTATTGTGCCGGTCAGTGTTGCGCAATCCGCTAGTTCAATACAGTCTAAGTCCGTCAATGATAAAACACAGGGCAACACTTCAAATAAAGGCATGCAATACAGTCCGCAGCAGAATGTAATCTCTATGCCCGCCAGTGAATCATCTGATTAAGTTTTATAAAAAAAACTTCATTCAAATCCTCTATATCTAGTATCTGCGCTGGTCTCAACCCCCTATATAAGCTATGCTATGTGGCTTTTAAGGGCGGCTTCAAGCCATTACCGAAATTCAGGTAAATTAGCGCGGGTAAATTAGCTCGTGCAAATTTCACCGCAACTGGAGAATTTAAAGTATGTTTTCAGCAGATATGACTATTCAGGGCTATGATGATGAATTGATGGACTCCATCAATGAAGAGGCACAGCGTCAGGAAGATCACATTGAACTTATTGCATCTGAAAACTATACCAGCCCCCGTGTAATGCAGGCGCAGGGCTCAGTACTGACCAATAAATACGCAGAAGGCTATCCTGGAAAGCGCTACTACGGCGGCTGTGAATATGTGGATAAAACAGAGCAACTGGCAATGGATCGTGCCAAACAGCTGTTTGGTGCCGATTACGCAAATGTACAGCCGCATTCCGGCTCACAGGCTAATGCGGCTGTTTACATGGCGCTGTGTGCTCCTGGCGATACAGTGCTGGGTATGAGTCTGGCCCACGGTGGTCACTTAACTCACGGCTCCAAAGTAAGCTTTTCGGGAAAAATGTATAATGCGGTTCAGTACGGTTTAAACGAAACAACCGGTGAAGTAGATTACGATCAGGTTGCAGCACTGGCGCGTGAGCATAAACCCAAAATGATCGTGGCGGGTTTCTCTGCTTATTCTAAGATTATGGACTGGCAAAAATTTCGCGATATCGCCGATGAAGTTGGCGCCTATCTGTTTGTAGATATGGCCCACGTTGCCGGTTTAGTTGCCGCGGGAATATACCCTAACCCGGTACCTGTTGCCGATGTCGTGACCTCTACCACCCATAAAACATTACGCGGTCCCCGTGGTGGCATCATTCTGGCAAAAGAAAACGAGGAGATTACCAAGAAGTTTAACTCAGCGATTTTCCCCGGCACCCAGGGTGGCCCTTTAATGCATGTAATTGCAGCAAAAGCGGTGGCTTTTAAAGAAGCCATGGAGCCAGAATATGTAGAATATCAGAAGCAGGTCGTTAAAAATGCCCAGGCAATGGCCGCGGTATTCATGGAGCGAGGCTATGATGTGGTATCCAATGGGACTGAAAATCACCTGTTTTTAGTAAGCTTTATTAAAGCCGGCTTAACCGGCAAAGATGTGGAGAACGCTTTGGGCGCAGCTCATATTACGGTCAATAAAAACTCAGTTCCAAATGACCCGCAGTCACCCTTCGTTACTTCCGGTATACGTGTCGGTACACCCGCATTAACGACTCGTGGTTTCAATGAGCAGCAATCAACTGATCTGGCTGGCTGGATGTGTGATGTGATTTCAAATATGGATGATGATGCATTAATTCAGGATATACAGAATAAAGTCTCAGAAATCTGCACTAAATTACCCGTATACAAATAATAGGCGAAAGCTAACTCAATATGATTAATGACTTAAAACACACTTTCAATGCACTGTCCTTTCTGTAAAGCTCCAGACACACGAGTTGTAGACTCTCGTCTCGGCGGTGATGGCGATCAGGTCCGTCGTCGCCGTGAGTGTGTGGAATGTTCAGAGCGTTTCACCACTTACGAAACTGCAGAATTGAGTTTACCGCGCATAATTAAACAAGATGGTACTCGCCAGACTTACGATGAAGCAAAACTGCGTTCCGGTTTTACCAAGGCATTGGAAAAACGCCCGGTGAGTGTTGAAAAAATTGAAGAAAGCATTAGTCATATAAAACATAAGTTGCTATCCCAGGGTGAACGGGAAGTGAATGCGCGCACCCTGGGTGACTGGGTAATGGAAGAATTGCAGAGTTTAGATCATGTTGCCTATATTCGGTTTGCATCGGTGTATTTAAGTTTTGAAGATGTAGATGCCTTTCGCAAAACCATTGAAAAACTAGAGCAACAATAAGCCCCCGCTAAAGTTAATGTAGGCGGTGGCTTTAGCTACCGAAGGGGTAAAGTAACTATCAGTAAACACAACTACTATGCAGGCTACAATATCCGATAATTTTTTTATGTCAAAGGCCATACAACTGGCGGCAAAGGGTTTGTATACAACGCAACCCAACCCAAGAGTCGGTTGCGTAATTGTGTTAGATAATAAAGTTGTAGGCGAAGGCTATCACCAGAAAGCCGGTGAGCCCCATGCTGAAATACACGCTTTAAAACAGGCGGGTAAAAATGCAAAAGGTGCCACTGCATATGTAAGTCTGGAACCGTGCAGCCATCAGGGAAAAACACCGCCTTGTGCCGATGCTTTAATTAATGCAGGTATAAACCGGGTCGTGTGTGCGATGCAGGATCCGAATCCCTTAGTGGCGGGCAAAGGTTTAAAAAGATTAGAACAGGCTGGCATTAAAACTCTAAGTGGATTAATGCAGGCAGAAGCTGAAAAATTAAATGTGGGTTTTATAAAACGCATGCAAACAGGATTGCCTTATGTGCGGGTAAAGCTTGCGATGAGTGTAGATGGCAGAACCGCGATGGCCAGCGGTGAAAGCAAATGGATTACCGCCGAGCATGCCCGCACCGATGTACAAAAATTACGTGCCAGAAGTTCGGTGGTGTTAACTGGTAGTGGTACGGTTCTGGCAGACAATCCGTCGATGAATATGCGACTTTCTGCAAAAGAATTAGATGTAGCAGTTGATGTACATCAGCCATTACGGGCAATTATTGATAGTGGTTTAAAGGTTTCAACGGACAGTAAAATTTTTAAACAAAGTGGTGAAACCATTGTGTTCAGCACAAAACAGGCAGAACATGTCATCACCGTTGCTGAAAAAGACAAACGAGTTGATTTACATTCGGTCATGAAATATCTGGCTGAAAACATTCAGGCTAATGAAGTGCATGTAGAAGCCGGTAGTGAATTGTGTGGTGCGTTGTTATCACAACAACTGGTGGATGAAATTGTAGTGTATATTGCGCCGCATATAATGGGTGATTCTGCAAAGGGTTTGTTTCATTTGCCGGAGTTACAAAAAATGTATCAACGTATTGATCTTGAAATTGAAGATATAAGGGCAATTGGTAAAGACTGGCGGATAACTGCGCGGCCTGGATATTGCTAATTCACTATGAGTAAAAGCTTCCCCTTTGAAAAACGGGGAATGAGGGGGATTTGAATAAGGTTCAGATTATAATGTACTGTAATCAAATCTCCCCGAACCCCTCTTTTTCAAAGATGGGGATTTAACGTTAGATATTATAATTATTAAGAGAGAATATTATGTCCACTATTGTCGTGGTCAGAAAAAACAATCAGGTTTGCATCGCCGCAGACAGTTTAACCACCTTCGGTGATTTACGCATGGGTGCAGCATACGATCGTGATTATAATAAAATACAGTCTTATAAAGATGGTTACTTTGGGATTGTTGGTAGCGCTGCACACGCACTGGTAATGGAGTCGGTTTTATCCGATGATAAAATTGATATTGATTTCAGCTCGCGACTGGGAATTTTTGAAACCTTTCGCAGTTTACATCCCATTTTAAAAGAAAACTATTTCTTAAATTCAAAAGACGAAGAAGATGATCCCTACGAAGCAACACATATTGATGCTTTAATTTGTAATCCAAAAGGAATTTTCGGAGTTTATTCATTACGTGAAGTCAGTGAGTATCATAAATTCTGGGCGATTGGTTCCGGCTCCGAATTTGCACTGGGTGCCATGCATGTACTTTATGACCGTTTAGATTCGGCGCAGGAAATTGCCGAAGCGGCGGTGGAAGCCGGTTGTGAATTTAATACCGCTTCGGGTTTACCAATTAGTTTTCAGGTAATGGAGCTTGAAGAATAATGTTTACCGGTATCATAGAATCACTGGGTAAAATTGAATCCATAGAAGACAAGGGTGGTGATGCGCGTTTCTGGATTCAAACCGGTAAAATGAATATGACGGATGTACAACTTGGCGATAGCATCGCCATGAACGGTGTGTGCCTAACAGCAATTGAATTAACAGATGATGCCTATTGCGCAGATGTGTCTGGTGAAACCTTGTCGCTGACATCATTAAAACAACTGAAAGCGGGCTGCACGGTTAATCTTGAAAAAGCCTTAACATTACAAACCCGTTTAGGTGGCCACATGGTGAGTGGCCATGTCGATGGACTCGGTATAGTGATTGACCGATATGAAGATGGTCGTTCGGTGCGTTTTATTATTGAAGCGCCTAAATCACTGGCCAAATACATTTCTGTAAAAGGTTCAATCACCGTTGACGGGGTGAGTCTAACCGTAAATAAACTCGATGGTTGTCAGTTTGAATTAAATATAGTGCCACACACGTTACAGGAAACTATAATGGGTGGCTACCAGCCGGGTTCGGAAGTGAATCTGGAAGTTGATATCATCGCTCGCTATCTGGAACGCCTGATGTTGGGTGAAGCTGCAGCTGAGCCAAATGCCAGTTCGGAATCAGGAATATCCACAAACCTTCTCGCTGAGAATGGTTTTTTAAAATGAATATACATTAAGAAAGTAACCTATGCAATTGAATAATATAGAAGAAATTATAGAAGATATAAAGCAGGGCAAGATGGTTGTCATAATGGATGACGAAGACCGAGAAAATGAAGGCGACCTGTTAATGGCGGCTTCAGCCTGTACTGCAGATGATATTAATTTTATGGCACGCTATGGACGTGGGCTGATTTGTCTGACCCTGAATGAAGAGCGTTGTCGTCAGTTGCGTTTACCACAGATGGTAGATAATACCGATGATATGCATGGTACAAACTTCACCGTCAGTATTGAGGCGGCGGAAGGTGTCACCACCGGAATTTCAGCCGCTGATCGTGCAATTACGGTACAGGCTGCAGTGGCAGAGGGCGCAAGCTCAAATGACATTGTACAGCCGGGCCACGTATTTCCCCTTAAGGCACAACCGGGCGGCGTGTTAAATAGAGCAGGGCATACGGAAGCAGGTTGTGATTTGGCTCGGTTGGCTGGCTTCGAACCCGCTGCAGTTATTGTAGAAATATTAAACGATGATGGCACCATGGCGCGTCGTCCAGACTTGGAAACATTTGCCAAACAACACAAACTTAAAATAGGTACCATCGAGGATTTAATTCGTTACCGCATTCAAAATGAAAAAACCGTTGAACGGGTTGCGGAAAGTGATTTTCCCAATGAGTTCGGTCATTTTCGTTTATATGCTTATCAGGATGCCATTGGCAATGATTTACACCTGGCGCTGGTTAAGGGTGAAATCGATTCGAAAAAACCGGTGCGGGTACGAGTGCATATGGAAAATACCATGTGCGACGTATTGGCGTCGAGCAGAAAATGTGGCTGGCCATTACGTGCTGCAATGAAATCAATTGCTGCTTCAGATGAGCCCGGAGTGATTGTTATTTTACGCGAGCCTGAATCAGCACGACAAATTGTGCAGTGGATGCTGGATCATACCGAAGAGCAGAAAGTGACTAATGATTCTCCAGAAGAATTAAGAACCCATGGAATTGGGGCACAAATTTTAATGGATCTTAACGTGCACAAAATGCGTTTATTGTCGGCTCCTAAACGCATACATGGCCTGGCTGGTTTCGGACTTGAAGTGGTCGATTATATTAGCGGTGATGAGTAAACGTTTTAACAGAACATATAATTAAATAATTAAGAGAGAACCCATGTCAGAAATTAATTTACTAGAAGGCGAGTTACAATATTCAGAAGGTAACTTTGTAATTGTTAGCGCACGCTTTAACAGCTTTATTGTTGATAGCTTAGAAGGCGGTGCCATTGACGCATTGAAACGCCATGGTGTTGCAGAATCTAATATTACAGTGGTAAAAGTACCCGGTGCATATGAAATGCCATTAGCCATTCAACAATTGGCGCAGAGTGGGAAGTACGATGCGATTATAGGTTTAGGCGCTGTAATTCGTGGCTCAACACCACACTTTGATTTTGTTGCAGGTGAGGCATCAAAAGGCATGGCGAGTGTTTCACTGGATAATAACATTCCGGTAATTAATGGTGTGTTAACAACCAACACAATTGAACAGGCGATTGAACGCGCCGGTACAAAAGCTGGAAATAAAGGTGCAGAAGCTGCAATATCTGCTCTGGAAATGGTTAACCTGCTAAAGAAGATTGCTTAATGTCAGTATCAATTGCAAAAGGCCGTAGTAATGCCCGTAAAAAAGCCACACAGGCTTTATATCAGTGGCATATGTCCGGTAATGAACTTGAAGAAATTGAGGTGCAATTTCATCAGGAACAAAATATGGAAAAAGTCGATACCGATTATTTTCATAAATTAATACATCAGGTTCCAGAAAATATAAGTGAACTTGATGAGCTTATCTCAAAATACAGTGATCGAAAAGATGATGAGCTCGATCCAATTGAACTAACAATTTTAAGGTTGTCTGTGTATGAGTTAAAAAGTCACATAGATGTACCGTATAAAGTTGTAATTAGTGAAGCCATAACTTTAGCTAAATTATTCGGCTCGGATAAAAGCCATGCCTTTGTTAACAGCATTCTGGATAAGTTATCTAAAGATTTACGTAAAGTTGAAACGCAAAGTTCTAAGTAGGTTTTTGCTGAAAATTTAGTCGGTTTAATCTATTAAAACCGACTCATTATATTTAATTCAATTGTTTTTCTCAGAGTATCACGGGTAATAATCTCTTTTCTTCTGAATGTTCAGAAATTTTTATCGAGTTCCTTCAGTTTTCTGTGCTTTTTAGTCTTTGTTTTATCTTTTTAACTGCCGATTCATTTGTTGCATTGAGTCACTAATGATTTTCGTTGAATCGATTAGTTTATAGTTTGCTGGAATCGAAAAGGCGTTTGCGGGTAGCTGAGCCTTTTTATTTACTCGTGTGACAACTGAATTTAAATGCTTATTTTTATTTATGCTTTTTAATGGGAAACCCAACTCCCTTAGTTTTAAATTAGCTTTACGTTCAGATTCTTCGCAGGGGGTAAGTATCGTGTCAGTAGTCTGGCCGCTGAGAACATGTAATTTTGCACGCATGTTTTTTTCCATCTCTATAAAAGCTCTGGCAAATTTTGTAACACCCATGTCACGCATGGCCTCTACAGACACGTACAGACTACTGCAGTATTGATCATTTGCATATAAAGCATATTCTTCAGTTTCATAACCAACAATGGTTGGCCCTAAGCCCATGGTTTTAGTGTAGGTGTCAACATATTTTGCCGCAGGCTTGTAGGTGTTTTGCTGGAGAAATTCACTCATATCTATAACGGTTCTGCTGGCATGAAGCACTGCTTTCATGGTTCTGTTGTCAAGATCCATTATGATATATCCCTCACGTTTGGGTAGCACTATGTGGGCTTTGTTCCCGTCGATGTATATATCGGTGGTATTACGGTGTGTATTCTGAGTTTGTATAAACACAGCTGCATTGGCCGCGTTTAATATAAAAAATGAGATGGTAAAGCTGATTAAAATTGTTATTTTCATATCCATATTCCCTGTTATTTTTTAATAAAATAACACAAATGAATTGAAAACTTTATTAGATATTTTAAATTTACATAATTTAAACCAGCAGTGACTGTTTGGTGCTTTCTATTATTTCCTGATTCTCTTCAATTTCAACTACATTAATTTCCGTATCCATACCCAGTTTTGAAAAGGCAGGCACCGTTGCCCAGTCAATTTCATCTGTAACATGTCCGCCCTGTAGCAAAGCTATCTGTACCAGGTCTACCAAATCTGCACCCCCAGGGTGATCATAACTAAAATTATGTGAATGCTTCACTACGTCGATCATTGCATCACCAAAATTCCAGGTTTGCATGATTAATACTCCAACCGGCGATGTAAGCTCATCAATGACGTCACCCAATGCTTCACTGTTATTAAATAATTCATCATCATCCTCCGCCATTACCAGTATGGGTAGCGCACCTATGTTATGAATCAGGCCGGCTAACAAAGCCTGCTCCGGATTAATGCCGGGAACCGTGGTAGCTAGCATTCTGCAAATGGCCGCTACTTCGACCGCAGTATTCCAGCTTTTACGAAAGTGCTCGTCTAATACATCTGAGGTTGCCTGATAAATCTGCTTCATCGCCAGGCTGATAACCAGGTCACGCACCATGCGAACACCCAGGCGGGTAACCGCCATCTGTAAATCTTCAATTGGGTTACGACTGCGATAAAGCGGGCTATTTGATACCTGAATTAAACGTGCAGAAAGGGAAGCGTCCTGTGTTAGCGTATCAGCAATCTGTTGAGCTGAGGTATTTTCATTTTCAACCGCTTCACGTATTTTTAAGGCAACTTCCGGTAACGTGGGTAAAATCAATTGATCGGATTCAACAGCTGTTTTAAGTTGACTAAAGAACTGATCGGATTTTTCTGACATGGTTTCCCCGTTTTTATAATTAAGTTATTGCTAACAACGATAGAGTATAGGCTATTTAAATAGTGTAGTCGTTTCATCGAAAATGAGTTTATTTTCTTCAATGTCCAGCACATGGGATTCAGTATCTATCTCCAGACGTGCAAATGCAGAGACCGTCGACCAGTCTTCCGGGCATTCGAGACCGGTATAAATACTACCCTGTATTAACGCCACCTGTATTACATCCACATAGTCTGCCAGGCCTGAATGATTACGGCGAAACTGGTAACAGTCTCTAGCGACATCAATCATGTAGCCTGGGAAATGCCAGTTTTCAAAAATATATGCACCAACTTCCCCCTGCATTTTATGTATAACCCTGAAAAGCGCATCGGGTTTGTCAAATAATTCATCGTCTTCTTCAGCCATTAATATAATGGGGAGCGCCCCGATATTATGTATCAGGCCGGCCAACATGGCCTTTTCTGCGTTGAGGTGATCTAGCCTGGATGCCAGTAACTGGGCTATTGCAGCGGTTTTAGTACTGGTAATCCACAGTTCGTGAAATCGTTCCGCAATAACATCACTGCTGGCCTTATAGAGTTGCTTCATTGACAGGCTGATGATTAAATCTCTAACCAGTTTTAAACCGAGTTTTGAAATAGCCATTTGAATGTTATCGGTTGTGACGGGGGTGCGATAAATTGCGCTATTCGCGACCTGTAAAAGACGCACAGACAGGGCAGGATCCTGGCTAATAACCTCTGCTATCTTCTGAGCAGAAGAATCTTCTTTTTCACATTCGGCTTTTATTTTGAGTGCTACATCGGGCAGTGATGGTAGCAGTAATTTCTCCGTTGCCACTGCATCTTTAACTTCAGCTAGAAAGCTTTCGGATTTTTCCTGTATCGCAATCATCATTTATGACTCAGTTTGTTTTATCATGCCTGCATTAAACTTTCACGGGTTTCATCTAACTGGTTTTGCGTAGATTCATTGAGTTCGCAACCATTAGGATCTAAGCCCAGCTTACTAATCGCGGGAATGCTTGACCAGTCATCAGGTACTTTTATCTGACTTAAACTATCTGCGCAATGCTGACTATGTAAAATGGCTGCCTGAACAATATCAACATAATCCGCAATTGAATCATGGCTGCGTGCGAAATTGTTCCACTGAGCAGCCACGGCGATTAGTGTCGGTGGAAAATTCCAGAAGCTGAGTATTTTTTCTCCAACTTCAGCCTGAATATCGGCAATTACATTTTGTATATCTTTAGCATTATTGAATAATGCGGGTTGTCTGTCTGCAAGTTCAATTATCGGCAGAGCACCAATATTATGTATTAATCCGCCAAGCATTGCGTGTTCAATATCCAGGCTATTTTGGTTTTTTGCAAGTACCCGACAAATTGCTGCAACATCAACACTGGTTTGCCAAATAACTTTGAACTGCTTTTCAATGGTTTTGCTTTGGGCTTTAAAGGCCTGTTTAATCGCCAGCATAACCACAAGATCTTTGACAATTCGCACCCCCAGGCGAGTGATAGCCATCTGTAAGTTGTCAATTTCATTGCGGGCGCGATAAAGTGGACTATTGGCCAGTTGCAATAAACGTGCGGATAAAGAAGAGTCCTGAGCGAGTAACTCTGCAATGTCGAAAGCCGACATATTGTCTTTTTCAACGGCTTCACGAATTTTTAACGCTACTTCCGGCAGGGTGGGGAGTTTTATCTGGTCGGTTTCAATAGCCTTAAATAATTGCTGGCGTATGTGCTGGCTCTGATCACTCATATAATAATAGTTATGGTTATTACTTTAAGTATGAGTGTAGTTAGGGATTGTTTAAAAATCCAAAAGAAAGGCTAAAAGCTTTTAAGTCCCAGCGAGTCGTTTGTGGATATCATCTTCAGTCGCTGTCGTCAGATGATTAAAGATAGGTTGATTTTTAATCAAGTGAATAGGGTAATGGCTGAACTGTGATGGACGGGCCATTTTCATCGAGTAACTGTAGTTTACCTGCTTCAGCATCAGCAATATCAATAACGGCTAGCGCATTGTAGCCACCGTTTGAATCAGGCTGGGCATTAACAATCTGCCCGGTGCCCTGGCCAGATTTTGAGCCTTCACTGAATAATTTATCACCTGCTTTAACAGTATCATTACTTGCAATTTGCACTAGAAACATGCGCCGCTTTGCCTTGCCCAGATACTGCATTCGTGCCACCACTTCCTGGCCTGTGTAGCATCCTTTTTGAAAGTTAACTCCATTAATCACCTGCATATTGGTCATCTGGGGGACGAAAGCCTCAGAAGTTTCAGGTGTAATTGTAGGGATGCCCGCTAAAATATCCAGGCTTTCCCAGGCACCAGCACCAGCCGGGGCTGCATTCACGTCGAGATCCCCCCAAAGTTTTTTCATGGCATCGAGTTCCCCATAAATTTCATAGCGAGGCAGGCTACCGGCACATTTAATAACGGTATAGCCTTGCGTCTGTGTGACATCATCTGTTTCCAGGGGTAACTCAGAAATAAGATCCGCCAGCTGTTCATGGGCTTTGGGTCCGGACACACCCATTTTGACAAGTGCATCTGTGCCGTCTTTCATTACGACTTTGGCCATTAAAATAAACATGCTGATACGTTTTAAAATTGGCTCGAGTAATGCCTGTGGTAGTCGTATAAAATAGCTCTCCTCGCGTTTAAACAGCCTGAAATTAGCAATCATCCGCCCTTTATGGGTGCAATAGGCGCTTAACTGACTGTGTTGTAAACTCACATCCCGTACATCATTGGTGAGCTGACCCTGTAAGAAATCCGCGGCATCTTCGCCCTCTATGGATATCAGGCCGTGGTGACTTAAATCATACATTACCAGCCCGGTATGAATCATACGCTGCTCACGTTGCAAATTTCCAAAACTAACAACTCTGTTGTCTTCAATTTCTGCGCCCGCATCTTTTAAAAAGTCTAACCATTGTGCTTTCATTTGATGTCCTGTACCTGTTATTAGTGTTGAAAGTGACGCTATAAATACTAACAGTGCCTAAAGCACTAAAAATAATAATTGGATATCTGTAACCTGTATAATAATCATTTTATATTACGCTGTCAGCATACAGTTAATGTGGAATAATCCTGTGATTCTACTACAATGTCCAGTTAGTAGGATCTTTTAAGAATAATAATACTTTATAAAACAAATAAACTTAAAGGGATATGAAAAATGGCGGTATCTGATAACCGACCCTTCTTTCTAAATCTGGTAAAAATACATCTACCAGTTACAGGTTTTGTTTCAATCTTTCATCGAATCAGTGGTCTGCTGCTATTTTTAGTGATTCCATTTTGTGTTTATTTACTGGATTTGTCGCTACAGGGTACAGCGGGTTTCAATGCAGCAGCCAATCTGCTTGCACACCCCTTAAGCCAACTTATATCCGTTGTTCTTCTGTGGTCAATTATTCATCACTTTATAGCAGGTTTGCGATTTTTATTAACTGATTTCGATATTGGTTTAGAAAAAAAACAGGCCACACTATATGCCTGGCTGGTATTCGCCATAGAAGCGATTGTATTTGCCCTGTTAGCAATGGAGATATTTTTATGAGTTCTCCCGGCTTACAGGGTTTACGCCCCTGGATTATTCAACGTGTGAGTGCAGTCTTTATTGCGGTTTATATTGTTTATTTAGCCGCTGTTTTGTTGCTATTCAATCCCCTCAATGAAAACGACTGGGCTGCGTGGGTGGCTGCACCCTATAATAATATTTTACTTGGGCTATTTATCATCGCAACTCTCTGGCATGCATGGATTGGTATACGCGATATTATTTTAGATTATGTTCCAAATGTTGTGGGGCGTTTGCTGGTGTTAACACTGGTAGCGGGTACGTTAATTGGCAGTGGTTTGTGGGGCTTTAAAGCGCTGTTTATGGTATTGATTAAATGAAGATTGAAGATATTCCAAGACGACGATTTGATGCACTGATTATTGGTGCCGGGGGTGGTGGTTTACGGGGAGCGTTACAACTGGCAGAAGCCGATGCATCAGTCGCTGTTGTATCAAAAGTCTTTCCCACCCGTTCACACACCGTAGCCGCGCAGGGTGGAATGAATGCGGCGCTGGCTAATGTGTTGCCGGACAACTGGCACTGGCACATGTTTGACACTGTTAAAGGCAGTGACTATTTAGGTGATCAGGATGCCATCGAATATATGTGTCGCGCCGCGCCCAAAGCAGTTTATGAAATGGAGCATTTCGGTGTGCCATTTTCTCGCCTGGATAATGGCAAAATTTATCAGCGGCCTTTTGGTGGTCAGTCACAGAATTTTGGCGGTGAGCAGGCGGCACGAACCTGCGCTGCCGCTGATCGAACGGGCCATGCGATTTTACACAGTTTATACCAGCAAAATATACGCGCTAAAACACATTTTTTTGATGAGTATTTTGCAGTGGATTTACTCAAAGATAAAGATGGTAACGTACTTGGTGCGTATGTGTTTGATATACATAGCGGTGAAGAATTAATTATCGAAGCTAAAACAACATTGCTTGCGACCGGCGGGGCTGGACAACTTTTTCGAACCACCACTAATGCATTAATCAACACTGGAGATGGCATGGGTATGGCATTACGAGCCGGCGTGCCATTACAGGATATGGAATTTTTTCAGTTTCATCCCACCGGCATTGCCGGCAGAGGCATGTTAATTACTGAAGGTGCACGGGGCGAGGGCGGCTACCTGGTTAATGAGCAGGGCGAGCGATTTATGGAGCGTTACGCACCAACCGCAAAGGACCTTGCATCCCGCGATGTCGTGAGTCGTTCAATATTTACTGAGGTTAAAGAAGGTCGTGGCTGTGGCCCACAAAAAGATCACGTAATGCTAAAGCTTGATCATTTGCCGGAAGATGTCCTGCAGGAACGGTTACCGGGAATTCGTCAAACCTGTATCACTTTTTTAGGAATTGATCCCGCGACCCAACCGATACCGGTTTACCCGACGGCACATTACACAATGGGGGGGATTCCCACAAACAGAACCGGACAAGTCGTTGTGCCGGTTAAAGACACACCGGAAGAACCGGTTAGTGGTTTATATGCAGCAGGAGAATGTGCCTGTGTATCTGTGCACGGAGCAAATCGGCTGGGCGGAAATTCATTACTCGATATTCTGGTATTCGGTCGTTCCGCCGCCAATCATATTATCGAATATTTAAAAGAAAATCGTTTTCATAAAGCACTTGATGAAAGCTCTATACAATCTGCCTATAACCGGCTGCATCACTGGGATAATAATAATGGTGATGAATCGATAGATGACATTCGTCGTGATTTACAGAGAGTTATGGAAGATAACTGTGGAGTCTTCAGAACCCAGGCTGTTTTAGATACAGGAGTTGAAGAAGTTTCAAAATTAGCAGAACGTTTGAAACATGCCAGTATTACAGATCATTCAGAATTATTTAATACCGCTAGAGTAGAAGCTCTGGAGTTGGAGAACTTGCTGGATGTAGCACTGGCAACGGTCTATTCCGCCGCCGCGCGAACTGAAAGCAGGGGAGCGCATTCGAGAGTTGATTATACAGAGCGTGATGATAAAAGCTGGATGCGACACACGTTATATTCCAGTGAAGATCGTAAGCTGGATTATAAACCGGTGAGAACAAAACCCATGTCGGTGGCGAGTTTCCCGCCTAAGCCGAGAGTTTATTAATAATAAAGCTCCCCTCTTAGAAAAAGAGGGGTTGGGGGAGATTTAAAACCAAATCCCCCTCAATCCCCCTTTTTCTAAGGGGGAGGTAAAAAAACAAAATATAGGTAACGATATGCGATTTCGCATTTATAGATACAATCCAGAAACAGACAAAAAGCCTTATATGAAAGACTATCAGCTCGATAATGTTTCATCGGACATGATGTTACTGGACGTCTTACTGTTACTAAAAGAACAGGACCCATCACTCGGTTTTCGTCGATCGTGTAGAGAAGGTGTCTGTGGTTCAGATGGCATGAATATTAATGGCACAAACGGACTAGCCTGCATAACACCCATTACCAGTTTAAGGGAACCTGTAGAGTTACGCCCCATGCCCAGACTGCCGGTGATACGTGATTTAATTGTCGATATGGATCAGTTTTATAAACAATACCGTGAAGTTAAACCTTACCTTGATGTTAAAGATCCTTTACCAGAAGTTGAATTAAAACAGACGCCTGCTGAACGTGCTGAACTGGATGGTTTATACGAGTGTATTCTATGCGGATGTTGTACCACTTCATGTCCTTCATTCTGGTGGAACCCGGATAAGTTTTTAGGTCCTGCCGCATTATTACAGGCTTCGCGCTTTATAAATGATTCCAGGGACCAGTCAACTGAAGAACGTTTACAGGCATTGGATGATCCATTTAAATTATTTCGTTGCCATACGATTATGAATTGTATTCAGGTTTGCCCGAAAGATTTAAACCCGACTAAAGCCATTGGCGATATTAAAAAAATGATGGTTAAAAAATCCATGTGATGATGCAGTGTAATCAAACAGTAGATAAAATGCCTGATCAGGTAGATTCAAGACTTCGCTGGCGTTGTCGCCGGGGCATGTTAGAGCTTGATATTTTACTTAATGGATTTATTGAAAAGAAATATACTCATTTAAGTGATCAACAAAAAGAAATTTTAAATCAGGTGCTCGACTATCCAGATCAGCTTCTGTTTGATCTTTTTCTTGGGCATATGCAATCTTCCGATAATAATGTTTCAGACCTTGTCCAGACAATACGCCAGTCAGCTTCTATTTGAAGTGTTGCCATCTAATACATACCGCACTATTGTTGCTATCTGTGCTGTGTTTTCAGTGCTTTCTATTTCTATTCTTAACATCAATATTATTTATCAATTTATTTTATTACTTTTACTGGTCATGCTTGTTTTACAGTCTTTAAAAAATAATAAACAACGACACCTGCAATGGCAACCTGACGGTGGCTGGTTAATTACGGATAATAAACAACAACAATCAGCAAGCTTACAGCAGGGGAGTGTGGTAACAAATTTTTTCGCATCATTGAATTTTAATTTGCAAAATAAAAAAGCAATAACAGTAGTTATTTTTAAGGATAATATTAACGCAGAAAAGTTCAGGCAATTACGGGTGCGCTTAAAGGTTGAAGGCATTAAACCGGTGCAAAACCTTTTGGTGGGCGATGACGAATAAATGAATATCGTGTAAACTGAAAGTATGCCGCAATTTATTAAAAAACACCTCGTCGATAAATACAAACAAAAAACCAGTGCCTATGGATGTGAAGATGTGGTGCCGGTCGATTTTGTCAGTTTGATGGATATGTATGAAGACAATTATATTAAATTGCGTAAACTAATCCCTAATGTAGATAATATTAATAAGCCCGCTATTTCAAAATCCCCCGGGCATTTAAATTTGCATCTACAAATTTCAGAGCGCAGCAAATTCACCACCACTTTGCGTTTGAGTTATTGTTTTACCCATAACGGAGAGCCACGACTAGAACCTAATTTAAAAATTCGGATTTATCACGATGCGGGTTTAGCAGAAGTTATGTCGGGAAATCTACACCATGGAAAACTGGTGCTGGATCATTTGCCCGCGGATGCACTAAGGCAAAAATGGCAGTTAAATCGTTTTTTAAGTAAGTGGTTGAAATACTGTCTGCGACAAAATCATGGATTTTCAGATACTAATGAAAATATAGTTGATATTACAACCGTTGTATAAAATCTGTTTGATAATCCCTTAATATACAAAAACAGTACTGATTAAGCTTAAAGGCTCAAGTAGCTGCAAAAATTGCTCCAGGCAACCCTGTACGCTTTATTTCGATTTCTCTAATCGGGCTATTTTTTTCATATTTAACACTCATATTCACCCGCTATTTCATCCATTTATAAGGGTATAAAATCATTCACAGTAAATTACCGTTAGTCACTGATTTATGGTAGAATTTCTGGCTTTATGGTGTCGTCATTCGCGGCATATAACCAGGGTTCTTAATTACCCCTATAAACTACGGAAAAGAAGCATTATATGGCTGAATTTGCCAAAGAAGTAGTACCCGTTAATTTAGAAGATGAAATGCGCCAGTCCTACCTGGATTATGCCATGAGCGTAATTGTTGGCAGGGCACTTCCCGATGTTCGGGATGGCCTTAAACCGGTTCACCGTCGTGTGCTATATGCGATGAGCGTGTTGGGCAATGACTGGAATAAACCCTATAAGAAATCAGCTCGTGTCGTCGGTGATGTGATTGGTAAGTATCACCCCCACGGTGATACTGCGGTTTACGACACCATCGTTCGTATGGCTCAGCCGTTTTCCATGCGTTACATGTTGGTAGATGGTCAGGGTAACTTTGGTTCCGTTGATGGTGATTCACCAGCAGCAATGCGTTATACCGAAGTGCGCATGGACAAGATTGCCCATCAAATTCTTGCGGATTTAGATAAGGAAACCGTAGACTTTGCAGAAAACTACGACGGTTCTGAAAGCGAACCGACGGTTATGCCAACTCGAATTCCCGCATTGCTAGTCAATGGTTCTGCGGGTATCGCCGTGGGCATGGCAACCAATATTCCCCCGCATAATCTAAATGAAGTTATCGATGCCTGCATCGCGCTTATTAATAATCCTGAAATTGATATTGAAGGTTTGATGGATTTTATTCCGGCGCCAGATTTACCCACTGCGGCCTTTATTAATGGTACCAAAGGTATTCGTGAAGCTTACCGCACTGGCCGTGGTCGCATGTTTATGCGCTCGCGCACTTCAATCGAAACCAAAGACAATGGCCGACAGCGCATTATTGTTCATGAATTACCCTATCAGGTAAATAAGGCACGCTTAATTGAGCGTATTGCTGAACTTGTTAAAGATAAAAAAATCGAGGGTATCACCGAAATTCGTGATGAATCCACCGCCGACATTCGTATTGTTATCGAAGTACGTCGTGGGGACGTGGCTGAGGTTATTTTAAATAACCTGTTTAAACAGACCTCTATGCAAACCGTATTTGGTATTAATATGGTCGCACTAGTTGAGGGTCAGCCAAAACTCCTTAATTTAAAAGAAATAATTGAGGCATTTGTTCGTCATCGCCGTGAAGTGGTAACTCGCCGAACTATTTATGAATTACGCAAGGCCCGTGAACGTGCCCATGTGTTAGAAGGCCTGGCTATTGCCCTGGCCAATATTGACGAGGTAATCGAACTAATAAAACGTTCTAAGAATTCAGCTGAAGCCAAAGCAGGCTTAGTTTCACGCTCATGGCAACTGGGTATGGTGTCGGATATGTTGAGCCGTTCCGGCGCTGAAGCATCACGTCCTGAGTTCCTGCAGGATGAATTTGGTATGCGTGATGGTGGATACTATCTATCTGAAGCCCAGGCTCAGGCGATTCTTGAATTAAGACTACATCGCTTAACAGGGCTTGAGCAGGATAAAATAATTAATGAATTCAGTGAGATACTGGACATAATTAAAGCTTTAATTGAGATACTGGCAAGCCCCGACCGTCTACTAATGGTGATTCGTGAAGAGCTTATGCAAATTAAGGAGGACTTCGGTGACGAGCGACGTTCTGAAATTATGCAAAGCCAGCTTGATTTAAGCCTTGAAGATTTAATTACTGAAGAAGATGTACTGGTGACCTTCTCCCATGAGGGCTATGCCAAGTCTCAGATATTATCTGAATACACTGCACAGAAACGTGGCGGCAAAGGCAAATCTGCAACCAAGATGAAAACAGAAGATTTCATCGACAAATTGTTTATTGCTAATACCCACGACACATTATTATGTTTCTCAAGTCGTGGCAAAGTCTACTGGATAAAAGTTTACGAACTACCTCAGGCGAGCCGTGGTTCACGTGGAAAACCACTGGTTAATTTATTACCGCTGGAAGAGGGCGAGCGCATTAATGCGGTATTGCCGATTCGTGAATATGATGAAGATCATTTTATCTTTATGGCAACCAGCGCTGGCACGGTTAAGAAAACGCCATTAACGGCATTTTCAAATCAACGCGCCGGCGGCATTATTGCGTTGGATTTACGTGAAGATAATTTACTGGTTGATGTTGCACTGACAGATGGTAGTAAAGACATTATGTTGATGGCAAGTTCAGGCAAGGCTATTCGATTTAATGAATCTAATGTGCGTGCCATGGGCAGAACTGCTGCCGGTGTGCGTGGTATTCGTATGAAAGATGGCGAGAAATTAATTAGCTTAATTGTGGTAGATGAACAAGCCGCAATATTAACGGCAACCGAACTGGGTTATGGCAAGCGTACCGCAACCACTGAATATGCCTGTAAAGGGCGGGGTGGTCAGGGGGTTATTTCTATTCAAACCTCAGATCGAAATGGTGCGGTTGTAGGCGCGGTACAGGTTTCTGAAACAGATGAGTTTATGATGATTTCAGATGGCGGTACACTTATACGCACCAGCGTTGAAGAAGTTCGTGTAATGGGAAGAAATACACAAGGTGTACGTTTAATTCGATTATCAGAAAATGAAAAACTGGTTGAGTTAGAACGCATAGAAGTACTCCCTGGAGATGAAATTTTAGAGGAAGAACCAGAAGAATAATTGGCTTTTGGATGCAATCTTTATATCGCCATTGTTTTAAAGATATGAATTGATAATAAAATAAAAATTTTAAAGGTGAAAAAGGCAATGAGCCGAGTATATAATTTTAGTGCAGGTCCCGCGTGTATTTCAGAAGATGTTTTAAAACAGGCGCAGGCAGAAATGCTGGACTGGCAGGGCACGGGCATGTCTGTTATGGAAATGTCACATCGTGGCAAAGCCTATATGTCTATCGCAGCAAAAGCTGAAGCCGATTTGCGCGAAATTATGAACATTCCAGATAACTATAAAGTTTTGTTTATGCAGGGCGGTGCCAGTACACAATTTGCTGCAGTGCCTATAAATTTAATGGGTTCTAACCGTAAAGCCGATTATATTCTTACCGGTCAGTGGTCTAAAAAAGCCATTGCTGAAGCAAAACGCTACGGCGATATAAATATTGCAGCCTCTTCTGAAGACTCTAAATTTACCACTGTTCCGGAACAGTCCGAGTGGAATTTGCGTAAAGATGCCGCTTATTTACATTACACACCGAATGAAACAATTGTTGGAGTTGAGTTTCCATTTTTACCTCAAACCGAAGTGCCATTAGTGGCAGATATGTCTTCCAATATATTATCTAAAGAAATTGATGTTAGTAAATTTGGAATTATTTATGCCGGTGCGCAAAAAAATATTGGTTGCGCAGGTTTAACTATTGTTATTGTTCGAGATGACTTAATGGGCAAACCATTAGATGGAATGCCTGCTATGTTAGATTATAAAATCATGGCCGATAATGATTCAATGTACAATACACCGGCGACTTATAGCTGGTACATTGCCGGTTTAGTTTTCGACAGAATTAAACGTAACGGTGGCATTCAAGCACTGCAGGAAACAAACCGTCGTAAAGCGGATAAATTATATTCAGCAATTGATAATTCAGATTTTTACACAAACCCGGTTGACGTAAACTGTCGCTCATTAATGAATGTGCCATTTATTTTAGCTGATTCAGCACTTGATGGAGCATTTCTGGAAGGCGCAGAAAAAGTGGGTTTAACAACGTTAAAAGGCCATCGGTCTGTCGGTGGTATGCGTGCAAGTATATATAACGCGATGCCAGAAGCAGGTATTGATGCTTTAGTCGAATTCATGAAGGATTTCGAAAAAAATAATGCATAAAGCATTTCCAATCCTGTAAACGCTGGAACTTGTTAACTTTTTTTCGTTTAGATAATATTTTTAGGATAGTAAAAATGTTTAATATAAAAACTTACAATGCCATATCACCATTAGGGTTAACGAAATTAACAGATGAAGGCTATCAGGTAGGTGAAGAAATGAGTGATCCGGATGCGATCATGCTGCGCTCATTTAAAATGCATGATGTTCCGGTTGCGAGTACGGTAAAAGCCATTGGTCGTGCTGGTGCCGGCGTCAATAATATTCCAGTAGATAAAATGTCCGAGCGTGGCATTGTAGTTTTTAATGCCCCGGGAGCCAATGCAAATGCGGTTAAGGAGCTGGTTATTGCAGGCATGTTAATAGCATGTCGCAATTTAATTCCCGCCTGGAAGTACACAACTGAATTGTCGGGCTCTGATGAAGAAGTAACCAAAGCGGTTGAAGCAGGTAAGAAAAAATTTGCGGGTTTCGAATTGCCTGGAAAAACATTAGGCGTCATTGGTTTAGGTGCAATTGGTGCACAGGTTGCTAATGCTGCCGATATGCTGGGCATGAAAGTTATTGGATTTGATCCATCAATTACGGTTCAGTCCGCATGGCAATTGTCTTCGAATGTTAAAAAAATGGACACCGCTGATGAGCTATTCCGTGAAGCCGATTTTGTAAGCTTTCACGTACCATTAATCGAAGCAACTAAAAACCTGTTAAACGCAGAAGCAATAGCAACCATGAAAGATGGTTCAGTAATACTAAATTTTGCCCGAGAAGGTATAGTGAATGATAGCGCGGTATTAGCTGCAATTAAAGCCGGAAAAATTCAGGCTTATGTTAATGACTTTCCTTCAAATGAAGTCAAAGGTCATGCGGGTGTATATACATTACCGCATCTGGGCGCATCTACTGGAGAAGCTGAAGATAATTGTGCAATTATGATAGCTGAACAGCTAAAAGATTTTTTAAATAATGGAAACATTAAGAATTCAGTTAACTTTCCAAATATAAAACTTGCCAGAGAAGGTGAGAATCGACTGGCAATTTCAAATTCAAATAGTCCTGATATGCTGGCGAAGATTTCTCATCAGTTAGGTGAGTCAGGTGTAAATATATTACGCATGGCAAATGAGTCACGTAATGAGTTAGCTTACACACTGATTGATGTCTCTAGTAAGCCTGATGTTACAACAATTGATAAAATAGCGAATATTGATGGCGTGCTATCTGTACGACTGATTTAAATTATTCTCCACACAGGGCACAGAGAAATACCTGGTTTAATTTACGCGTGTAAAGTAAAACATAGTTAGCTCTGTTTTTAAAAACTGGCAGATTGAATGAACGAACAAGATAAACTATCCGGTATAAGAGATAAAATAGACGCAATTGATAAGCAAATACAAACGCTTATCAATCAGCGTGCTCAGTGTGCTCAGGAAGTCGCTGAAATTAAAATCAATGCCGGTGAGACAGAACATTTTTATCGACCTGAGCGTGAGGCTCAGGTGTTAACCGAAATAAAAAAACGCAATAAAGGTCCACTTGGTGATAATGCTATGGCACACTTATTTCGTGAAATTATGTCGGCGTGCCTGGCACTTGAAAAACCAATTAAAGTTGCATTTTTAGGCCCAGCGGGTACTTACAATCATGCGGCCTCCAGTAAACATTTTGGTGCGTCTATAGATCAGTATCCGGTTAATAATATAGAAGAAATATTTCGCGCGGTTGAAACTGACGAATCGAACTTTGGTGTTGCTCCGATAGAGAATTCCACGGAAGGTGTTATCTCTTATACTCTGGATTTATTGATCAATTCTTCTTTACAGATTTGTGGCGAGGTTGATTTACGTATTCAACATAACTTAATCAGCTCTGAAACAGACCTTAAAAAAATCTCTAAAGTCTACTCGCATCAACAGTCCCTGGCTCAATGTCGACGATGGCTGGATGCTAACTTACCCAATGCAGAACAGTATGCAGTTCGAAGTAATGCTGAAGCCGTTAGAATGGCAAAAAATGAAAAGGCAGCTTCAGCAATAGCGGGTTCAATGGCTGCGCAATTATATGAGGTGCCAATACTTTGCGCTGAGATCGAAGATGAGCCAAATAATACTACGCGTTTTATAGTGATTGGAAAAAATGAAGTTCCACCGAGTGGTAATGACAGAACTTCATTGCTCGTAACTGCAACGAATAAAGCTGGGGCACTCCATCATTTACTCAAACCACTTGCAGATAGAAATATTGGCATGAGTAAAATTGAATCCAGACCGTCTCGTAAAGGTGTATGGGAGTATGTATTTTTTATCGATATTGAAGGTCACAAAGAAGATAAAGCATTAGCCGATGCCCTGAGCGAGATTGAACATGAATCTGCAATGGTACGTATATTAGGCTCTTACCCTAAGGCTGTACTTAAATAATTTCTTTAATGTAGCCCCTTTGTAAACTAAAACTTACTCCTGTAATCTCTATATTGTTCTGTTGGAGCCGGTTTTCGTTACACAGCAGATCAATAATTTTTTCATTCAAACAGATAAGCTCCATTATAATTTATGAATAATTTTTTAAAATATGCAGTACCGGGTGTACAAAAATTAAACCCTTACCAGCCTGGAAAGCCAGTTGAAGAGCTTGAGCGGGAACTGGGTATAAGTAATGCAATTAAACTCGCATCAAATGAAAATCCTTTGGGCCCAAGCAAGAAAGCTATTTTAGCCGCACAATCAGTTATTGGAGATGTGAATTATTATCCCGATGGAGCTGGGCATAAGTTGAGTGCTGCATTGGCACAAAAACTTGGTGTCAACCAATCTTGCATTACGCTAGGTAATGGTTCAAATGATATATTAGAGCTTATCGGTCGTGCATTTTTAGGTACTTCTATTTCGGCGGTTTATTCTGAGTATTCCTTCGCTGTTTATCCGCTGGTAGTGCAGGCGGTGGGGGCAGAAGCGAGAGTTGCAAAAGCCTATTCACCTGAACACGATCTTATGCCTTATGGTCATGATTTAAATGCGATACTTAAACAGATTTCCAATACAACCCGCGTAGTTTTTATAGCCAACCCGAACAACCCTACAGGTACCTGGTTCGAACCTGAGGAACTAAATATGTTTCTTAGTCAGGTTTCTGATAATGTTGTAGTGGTACTTGATGAAGCCTATTTTGAGTATATGCCTGATGCATTAAAGCCCGATACTCAGGCATTACTTCGTTTGTATAAAAATCTAGTGATTACCCGTACTTTTTCAAAAATATATGGGCTCGCAGGGCTGCGTATAGGTTACTCAATTTCACATCCTGATATTGCAGATATTTTAAACCGGGTACGTCAACCCTTCAATACTAATATGCCAGCTCAGGCAGCGGCATTGGCAGCCATTGATGATCAGGACCATGTATTAACCAGTGTTGCTTTAAATGCCCAGGGACTTAAACAGTATGCAAAAGCTTTTGCTGATTCAGGTTTAAGTTTTATTCCAAGCATTGCTAATTTTGTTGCAGTCAATCTTAAACGTGATGCTATGCCAGTGTATGATGCACTATTAAGAGAAGGCGTGATCGTACGTCCTGTTGCTAGTTATAATATGCCAGAATTTTTAAGAATTACGGTTGGAAATCAGCAGCAAAATGAACGTGTCCTCAGCGCACTAAAGAAAGTTATATAGAGGCAGTATTTAATGATTAATCATCTATGTGTTATCGGTGTTGGTCTAATTGGCGGCTCGTTGTCGATGTCGCTTAAGAAGTCAGGTTATGTCAATTATGTCACCGGGCTTGGCAGAAGTGTTGAGAATCTGCAAAAGGCACAGCAGTTGGGTGTGATTGATCATTATGAAACAGATTATGGTAAAGCAACTTCGCAGGCTGATATGATTTTTATTTCAGTTCCGATAGGTGCAATGCCTGAAATTTTTGTAAAGATAGAGCCCTATTTATCAAAGCATACAATCATTACTGATGGAGCTAGTGCAAAACACAGTGTCATTGGTGTGGCACAACGTGAGCTGGGTATAAAAATAAATCAGTTTATCCCCGGACATCCAATAGCCGGCACTGAAAAATCAGGCGCTGAAGCTGCTTTTGATTCTCTTTATCAGAACAGGCGGGTTATCTTAACCCCATTAGAAGAGAATAGTTCAGCTGATATTGAGGTCGTTCGTAAAATGTGGGAAGTAGCCGGTGCAAATGTTGATGAAATGGGCGCCCGCCATCATGACCTTGTGCTTGCTGGTACCAGTCACCTGCCGCATGTTCTTGCATATTCTCTGGTCGATAGTTTAAATAATGTCGATGATGTTGAAGAGATTTTTAAATACGCTGCCGGTGGATTTAGGGATTTTACGCGTATCGCTTCTAGTGACCCGGTTATGTGGCGAGATATTTGCCTGAATAATTCCGAGGCCTTACTGGCGATGATGCATCATTTTCAAAATAATCTGGATTGTCTAAAAACAGCCATAGAACGTATGGACGGTGATAAATTACTGGAACTATTTTCCGATGCTAAAAAAGCTCGTGATAAATTTAATATGTGATTTGAAGAATCGGGTTTAATGCATTTAATCTATAAATTTTAAAATATTCAGAGCTGGATATATAAGGAAATGGCTCCTTTTTAAGATAACTGGATAACCATAATATTTTTGATAAAATTAACCCTGTCTGGCTAAATATTAAAGCGCAGAACAGGGCTACTGCTATGACAGGCAGGTTTTTTTATTGTTAAAACACATATTGTGTCTGAAGATAAAACTCATCCTCATTTTTGTCTGTAACACCTTTTAGATTTTCACCTATGCGATAGGTCATCTGTACTTTAATTTTGTGCTTTTCAATAAACCAGTTTGCGCCAATGGATGTTCTATTCCATGCATCCGCATAGTTATCTGCATCCTGTGTTTGATAACCTAAAACCAGTTCTAATGTTTTCGGTGAAACCATGTAGCCCGCTTCAACTGCAGCATTTGTCAGGGTGGTAGCACCATCTCTATAGATACCACCGGTGTAGTTTGCTACAACGGTTTCAGCATCAAAACTGTTTATCTGTGCATCAACAGAAAATCCATTGCCACGAAATGCCGCTGATAATTCCAGGCCAGTAACCGAATCTACATCCGCTTTATTATCTGCTTCATTACCTGAATTATTATCGCCGTCGTTACTCCATGTGTATGCACCGAAGCCAATGCTGCTAGCCGTTTTACCACTAAAGTCGCCCTGGCTGAATTTAACACGGTTACCAAAGCTCATTTCTACACGACCACCAGCCATAAAGCCTTCATTGAAATCTTTATTCGCATTTGCCGGTGAATCAAAATCGAGTTTCTGATCATCTGGATCAATGCTTGCCTGTGTTATAGCTGCGCCCCAGTTAAACATTTTATCTGAAGCATGGCCCTTAAGGTGAACACCCATATTTCGATCTGGTGTTCCATAGTTGTGATCACCAACAAACGTTCTTTCGACAAGTTGCTGTTTTTTAGAGGAGGTGATCATCTCACGTGAGAAAGGAAAAACCTTATTACCGATGATGACCTTTGTGCCTGATTGCGTTTTATACTGCATATACGCATCTTTAACTGCAATCTCGTTTTCACCTTCAGCTTTTCCCATATCCCACTGAATTTTACCTTTCCAGTTTTTGTACAGACTGCCTTCAATATAAGGTCGTAGGCGACGGAAAAATAATTCGTCTGTTTTTTCACCCACCTCGGGATCAGATAAATGATATTGCATCTGAATACGTCCACCCAGTTTAATATACTTATCACCATCTTTATAAGTTACACCTGCGACAGCTGTAGCCGGTACGATAGTTGCTGCTAATATAATTCCAGCCGTTTTTACTATTGTTGTCATTCTTTCTAAACTCCAGATTTAGTATCAATTTAATAAGCGTGAAGATACTATGGCGATAATGTTTCAATTGCGTGTAGGGTTTGTGACATTAGTGTTAAGCGTTAACTGCATATTCAGGAGGGGAGTTAGCCAATGCGGTATATTCTTGGATGGATAGTTAAAGGATATTTTGAAGATGCAACACAATTGTCATATTCTGTAACATTCTCGTAATAATAAGCGAGTATTCTTCCCGGCATGAAAGATCAGATGCTTCAGCAAAAATATAACCAACGGGCTTTAAAAGACCATGTGACACGCTATTTTGTAGGAATTGGCGGAATCAGCGTGATTATTGCGATCCTGTTAATATTCTTTTATTTACTACAGGTTGTTATTCCGATGTTTGGGTCGGCCGATATAAAAGAAAGCCAGGTTCACAAGGCTATGGGTGAGGGTAAATCGCTCTATCTCGGGCTCGAAGAGCAGGGCACAATGGGCGTTCGATTCACAGATACCGGCCATATTATCTTTTTTGACACCGCTTCAGGTAATGTTGTAAAAAACGTAAATCTTGAACTTCCTGCCAACGTCACCAGTATTTCTTCCAACCTCAATCAGGTCGTTCTAGGGTTGGAAAATGGTAGTGTGATGCTGGTTAAATATATCTTTAAGTTAAGTTACCCGAATGATATACGCACCATAAGCCCATTATTAGAATATCCACTTGGAAAAGCACTTTTAGCGCTTGATGAATCTGAAAAGCCCTTAACTGAAATGGCTATACAGTTTAATGAAGATGGTATCGGCATTGCGGCAAAAACAGCTGATCAGCGTCTTGTATTTGCAAGATACCTTCAGGAAGAATCATTTATAACTGAAGAAATTACAACCGAATTAGCCTCAAGATCTGAACAGGCTGTTAAAGATAAAATTAATGCCGTCGTTTTAGCACCAGCCTTAGATCATTTATACGTTTCAATGGAGGGTGGTGTTCTAAGGGATTATGCTTTAGATGAAGATGGATTTGATGGTAATTTTAATGATTATAAGTTTAAGAATAATATAACCAGCTTAAAGTTATTACTGGGTGGCTCCTCACTTCTAATTGGCCTGGAAAACGGTGAAGTGCAGCAGTGGATGTCAGTACGTAATGAACATGGCAGGGTGTTAACTTTTATTCGAAATTTTACAGCCAATAAAAATGCCATTACTGTTATATCAACAGAGCAACAACGTAAAGGTTTTGCGGTTGCGGATACTGTGGGTGAAATCACCCTTTATTACTCAACATCACAACGTACCCTGGCTAGTATTAATACCGCTAAGAACAAAATAACAGCCATGGCCTGGTCTGCTCGAGCACAACACCTACTCGCTAGTGACGAAAAGGGAACCTTGTATCTGTACGAGGTACACAATGAATATCCTGAAGTATCCTGGGATGTATTATGGGGAAAAATCTGGTATGAAGGTTATGATGAATCAGATTATATCTGGCAATCATCTGCCTCGACAAATGAGTTTGAGCCAAAATTCAGCTTAATGCCATTAACATTTGGCACCATCAAAGCCGCATTTTATGCCATGCTTTTTGCAGTACCTATCGCAATTTTAGGAGCCATGTATACCGCACAATTTATGACGCCCCGCATGCGTCAAACAGTTAAACCTTCTATTGAAATTATGGAAGCATTGCCCACAGTTATTCTGGGTTTTCTTGCCGGTTTATGGCTAGCGCCATATGTTGAAACACATCTGGCAGGGGTATTCACACTGTTAATAATTTTACCATTTGGGTTTATATTATGCGCCTGGATTTGGGAACAGCTACCAAACAAATCCATATTTGAAAGTTGGGAAGCCGCATTATTGATTCCTGTAGTACTACTGCTAATCTGGCTTGCAATGAGTTTAAATGCACCTATCGAAGCATTATTTTTTAACGGAGATATGCGTGCTTATATGACAAATGAATGGGGAATAAACTACGATCAGAGAAATGCTTTGGTAGTAGGTTTAATTATGGGCTTTGCCATAATTCCAACCATTTTTTCAATTGCCGAAGATGCAATATTTACCGTACCCCAACATTTAATTCGAGGCTCATTAGCATTAGGAGCCAGTCGTTGGCAAACCATGTTAAATGTAGTTATACCCGCGGCAAGTCCGGCAATTTTTTCAGCCATTATGATGGGATTTGGAAGAGCAGTAGGCGAAACCATGATTGTATTAATGGCGACCGGTAATACACCATTAATGGATATGAGTATTTTTCAGGGTATGCGTACCCTGGCAGCAAATATTGCCGTAGAAGTACCAGAAGCAGAAGTTGCCAGTACTCACTATCGCATATTGTTTTTAGCAGCATTTATATTATTTATGTTTACCTTTGTTTTCAACACCCTTGCAGAAGTGATACGTCAACGTCTGCGCAAGAAATATAGTGGCCTATAATGAAGAATTGGTTTAACAGCGGAACTCCGTGGATCTGGTTAAATGCCGGTGCAATTGCAATTGCACTGATTGCTGTTTTCGGATTATTATTTTTAATTTTAGTACGTGGTATGAGTCATTTCTGGCCCACAGATGTTAATGCATTTGAATATCAGAATGCTCAAAATTCACTAACTGTTATCGCTGAAATCATAGAAACTGAAACGGTTCCAGCTGAAACTGTTCACAATGTGGATATTGATAACCGACAGGGCAATATCACTCGTTATCTGGTTAAAACAGGTAACCGTGATCTTTTGGGCAGTGATTTTAGATGGTTGTATGATGTTGATCTGCAAAAAATTCATCAGCCTGAAAATGTTATGGTGCTGGAAAGAATTGAATGGGGTAACTTTTACGGTTTTTTAAATTCTGTTTATGAAAAGGATAAACTGGTATCCAGTGCGGAAAATGTATGGTCTGAATTTGAACAACGTTTAGAACGAACGATTCAGTTACGCGAACAGATATTGGAACTTGAACAGGTGAAAATTGGTGCTATCAATTATAAAATTGAGCGCCTGAGACTTAAAGAAAAAAGTTTGCAGATTGACAATAAGTTAACAGACAATGCATTAACCGCCATTAATGACGATCGTAAAGAACTTAAGCTTGAATATAATAATTTATTAAAACAAACCCAGTTACTTTATACAGCAATTAACCGTGATTCTATTCGTGCAACGGTGATGGATGGAAAGCAGGTGACTATTCCGCTTGAAAAGATTGTAAAGGCCTGGCAACCGAATCAGTTTTCAGTGTTTGAGAAGCTGAGTTTTTATATACATTCTTTATGGAGCTTTATTTCTGAAGATCCTAGAGAGGCAAATACCGAAGGTGGAATTTTTCCGGCAATATTTGGCACAGTTATGATGGTTATATTAATGGCAATACTAGTAACACCGTTTGGTGTTATAGCCGCCGTCTATCTACGTGAATATGCTAAACAGGGTTTAATAATTCGTATTATTCGAATTGCCGTTAATAATCTGGCCGGTGTCCCGTCTATTGTTTATGGTGTGTTTGGCTTAGGTTTTTTTGTTTATTTTCTCGGGGGACATATTGATGATATATTTTTCCCGGAGGCTCAACCAGCACCCACCTTTGGTACACCGGGATTGTTATGGTCTTCATTAACACTCGCCTTATTAACTTTACCTGTTGTTATAGTTGCAACAGAAGAAGGTCTATCACGAATACCCAGAAGTTTACGTGAAGGCAGTTTAGGATTAGGCGCTACAAAAGCAGAAACTCTTTGGCGTGTTGTATTACCCATGGCAAGTCCAGCAATTATGACCGGATTGATTTTGGCTGTCGCACGCGCTGCGGGTGAAGTTGCCCCCTTAATGCTGGTGGGTGTGGTAAAACTAGCACCCAGTTTACCACTCGATGGTAACTTTCCTTTTTTGCATCTTGACAGAAAATTTATGCATTTAGGCTTCCATATTTATGATGTAGGTTTTCAAAGCCCTAATGTAGAAGCGGCAAGGCCTCTGGTTTACGCAACTTCATTTTTACTGGTCGTCGTCATTGTAGGTTTAAATTTAACGGCAATTAATTTGCGTAATAAGTTACGTGAAAAATACAGGGCACTGGATAACTAATTACTGACTGGTTCAGAGTATAACAGAAGCAGGTTAGGGTATAGTAGACGTAATAAAGCGGACATAAAGATATGAGCGAAGCAATAGCAACAAAATTAGATAACAGTTTATTTAAGAAACAAACTGAAAGTGAAAATACTGATGTTTGTATGGATGTAAAAAATCTGAATCTTTTCTACGGTGAATCCCAGGCCTTACAGAACATTAGTTTTCAGTTAAAAAAGAATAAGGTTACAGCATTTATCGGGCCCAGTGGCTGTGGTAAATCTACTTTACTGCGTTGTTTCAATCGTATGAATGATCTGGTAGATAGTGTACGAGTTGAAGGTGAAATCATCCTTGATGATCAAAATATCTATGCTCCGGATATCGACGTAACTTCTTTACGACAGCGAGTTGGTATGGTATTTCAGAAACCCAACCCATTTCCCATGAGTATTTTTGAAAATGTTGCCTATGGTCTTAGACTACAGGGTTTAAAAAAGCGCAGACTTTTAGAAGAAAAAGTTGAATGGGCATTAAAAGGTGCAGCGTTATGGGATGAGGTTAAAGATCGTCTCGATGAAAGTGCACTGGGTATGTCAGGTGGTCAGCAGCAAAGACTGGTAATAGCTCGTGCAATTGCAATAGAGCCTGAAATTTTATTACTTGATGAACCCGCTTCTGCTCTTGATCCTATTTCTACATTAAAAATTGAAGAGTTAATTTCGGACTTAAAATCAAAATACACTATTTTAATAGTTACCCATAATATGCAACAGGCAGCTCGTGTGTCTGACGAAACTGCTTTTATGTATATGGGTGAGATGATTGAGTTTGGCAGTACCAATAAGATTTTTACTAATCCAGTTAAAAAGCAAACTGAAGATTACATCACTGGCCGATACGGTTAAAAATTTGAGGCATAAGTATGGATAACAATAATTCAAGTCAGCATATTTCACATAAATTTGACCAGGAGATGGAAAATCTCCGTAATATGGTTTTAAAGATGGGTGGATTAGTGGAGCAACAGATTTCCGGCGCGATTGATGCACTACAAAGTGTTAATGCCGTTGATGCTGAGAAAATTATCTTACGTGACCACAAGGTTAATGCATTAGAAGTTACAATTGATGAGGCCTGTACGCAAATATTAGCCCGTCGTCAGCCAGCAGCATCTGATTTGAGAATGGTTGTTGCGGTTATAAAAACCATAACCGACTTAGAGCGTATTGGAGATGAGGCCGAAAAAATTGCAAAACTGGCATTACATCTTTCTGAAGAAGATGCGGGATTTAATAGCCGTTATGTGGGCATACGTCATTTAGGAGACCAGGTGCATAGAATGGTTCACGATGTACTGGATGCTTATGCTCGACAGGATGTAGATGCAGCAATTAAAGTTGTGCGTGATGATGAAAAAGCCGACGAAGAATATCAGGGTTTAATGCGTTTATTAATTACCTACATGATGGAAGATCCGAGATGTATTTCTGAAGTGCTAGATGTCATGTGGGCAGCGCGTGCTTTGGAGCGTATCGGTGATCATGCGAAAAACATTGGCGAATATGTAATTTACCTGGTTAAAGGGAAAGATGTTCGTCACCTTGATTTAGATGAAATAGAGAAAAATATATTGTCATAATCTGATTGTTTAATTCTTTTTAAGCGATTCATTTATTTCAAAAGGAAGTTAAACCACTATGAAGCACGCAAAGTTATTAGTTGTTGAAGATGATGCCGGCATACAGGAAATGTTAGACTATTCTTTAAAGCAGGAAGGTTACGAAATACACTCGGCTTTTACTGTTAAAGAGGGATGGGAGTTTCTAGAATCTAAGGCGGTTGACCTGGTATTATTGGACTGGATGTTACCTGATAATAGTGGCATAGATTTATTGCATCGTATTAGAAAATATCATTCAAAGCTACCGGTAATAATGATAACGGCTAAAGCTGAAGAAGAAGATAGAATTCTGGGCCTGGATGTGGGTGCGGATGATTATGTTACTAAACCTTTTTCTGTTCGAGAACTTAATTCAAGAATACAGGCGATTTTGCGTCGTTCAATGCCCGATGAACAACCTATTCAAATTGGTGATTTATTCATTGATCCGGTGAGTCATCGTGTAAAAATAAAAGAAACACCTTTGAATTTATCACCTACTGAATTTCGTTTGCTTCATTATTTTATGGGGCATACTGACAGGGTTTTTTCACGCGCCCAGTTATTGGATCAGGTATGGGGTGAGCAGGTGTATGTTGAAGAGCGTACAGTTGACGTACATATCAGAAGGCTACGCAAACAACTTAAACCGTTTGAGCTCGACGCTTTGTTGCAAACAGTTCATGGTAGTGGGTATCGTTTTTCACGTCAGGTATAAATGTGAGCTCCTCTTTAAAATTTACAGCGACGATTAAACGCGAAGTTTTTTTTCTAGCTGTCTGGCTTTTATTTATGCTGACACTTGGCGCAATGCTTAGTGTTACTGTACCTGCTTTAATAGTCACCTTAATTGCCTATATTTTCTGGCATTTATACAATCTCAATCGCTTGATTAGATGGTTAATTAAACCTGGTAAAAACACGCCTGAAGCCATAGGTATCTGGGATGAAGCCTTTTTCAGATTACATAACTTACATAAGCGTCAGAATAAAGCGCGTAAAAAATTATCTAAGATGCTCAAGCGCTTTCAAAAATCAACCAGAGCATTGCCCTATGCAACAATAGTTTTAAACTCAAATAATGAAATCGAATGGTTTAATCCAGCGTCAAAATTATTGTTTGGTTTTCGTTCAGGACTGGATGTTGGTCAGCGTGTCGATAATTTAATTCGACAACCTGAATTTAATAAGTACCTGGCGGCTAAAGAGTTTGATAAGCCTCTTGAGTTTATAATGCAGAATAAAAAACTGTCATTAAATGTTACCGGTTATGGAAGTGGACAGTACTTATTAAGCGCGAGAGATATTACACAAAGAAGCCGGTTAGATGATATGCGTAGAGATTTTATTTCTAACGCATCCCATGAACTGCGTACGCCTATAACAGTGATGACAGGGTATATAGAAGCACTGCAAAATAGTGTTAATGAATCGAACAAGTTTCCGGTTGAAAAGATACAGCAGCAAACATTTAGAATGGAAAAGATTATTAAGGAACTGATTGAACTTGCCAAACTTGAAACCTCTGTTTCTATTGATGTAAATGAAGAAGTTGATATTATTGTTCTATTAAATGAAGTTTATAATGAAGCGCTGGCATTTGATCAGTCAAAACATAAAATAAAATTTACATTTTCACCTGTAAAAATTAAGGGTCGATATGAAGAGCTTCGCACCGCGGTGTCTAATTTATTAACGAATGCTATTCGTTACACACCACCAGGTGGTGAAATAGAACTATCAACTTCAAAGGATGAAACAGGTAGCTATATTCATGTAAAAGATAATGGTCCGGGTATCTCTCATGAACATATTTCTAGATTAACGGAGCGCTTTTATCGCGTAGACGAAGGACGTTCTCGTGAGAAGGGTGGAACGGGTCTGGGACTTGCCATCGTTAAGCAAATTCTTGATCGCCATGGAGCTGTGTTACAAATAAGCAGCCAACCTGATGTTGGTAGTCAGTTTAGTTGTTATTTCCCGTCTAAATAAATAGCCTGTTAATGTTCATAAAACTGTAATAAACCTGTCATTATACATTCACATTATTCATACAAAATGTTCACACTTACTTATTCGGAGTTAATCGTAATGAAACAAAATAAATTTTCAACCGTTCTGGCAGCCACAGCCCTAAGTGTTGGATTACTCGCGTCTGGCGTAGCAAACGCTGTATCTGTTGATAAAGCCATTGATGAGTATAAGCCCGTTAGTGGTATTTCTGGAAACTTATCCAGTGTTGGGTCTGATACCCTGGCTAACTTAATGACATTATGGGCAGAGTCGTTTAAGCGTGCTTACCCTAATGTTAATATTCAAATTCAGGCTGCAGGTTCTTCAACAGCTCCACCAGCGCTGACCGAAGCAACTTCTAACTTTGGCCCTATGAGCCGCAAAATGAAGTCTAAAGAAATTGCGGCTTTTGAAGATCGTTACGGTTATAAACCTACTGCTATTCCTGTTGCAATTGATGCACTGGCTGTTTATGTAAATAAAGATAACCCAGTAAAAGGCATGAATATTTCTGATGTTGATGCGGTTTTCTCCTCAACCCGTAAATGCGGCGCTGATAAAAGCGTCACTAAATGGGGTGATCTGGGTATGACGGGCAACTGGAAAAACCGTGACATTCAAATGTACGGTCGTAATTCAGTTTCGGGTACTTATGGCTACTTTAAGAAAAAAGCATTATGTAAAGGTGATTACAAAAACAATGTGAATGAGCAGCCGGGTTCTGCATCTGTTGTACAGTCTGTTAGTACTTCTATAAATGGTATTGGTTACTCGGGCATTGGTTACAAAACCTCGGGTGTTCGCGCTGTGCCGTTAAGAAAGAAAGCCTCTGGCAATTTTATTGAGGCAACACCGGATAATGCGGTTGCAGGTACTTACCCTTTATCTCGCTTTCTTTATGTTTATGTAAACAAACACCCTAATAAGGATTTAGCACCATTAGACAAAGAATTTTTGAAAATGATTCTTTCTAAGCAGGGTCAGGAAGTGGTTATCAAAGATGGCTATATACCTTTACCTGCTAAGGTTGTAGAAAAATACCTGGGTAAACTATAAAAAAAGTAAAGTAATTCAGTTTAAGAGAGGCCGCAATTATTGCGGCCTTTTTTAGTTTACGTTGCATAGTATTCAAACAAAAAATGCACAATTAGATTTAACTAATACCCGCTAATCCGAATTTCTTATATAATGCAATGCCAATTTTTATTGATAACCTAAACCAGTAGAGTGATATGTCTCAAATTGATTACCTCGTAAAATCCAGCGGCCAGCTTAATGGTGAGTTTCGTGTGCCCGGTGATAAGTCTATTTCACACAGATCCATCATGTTCGGGGCTATTGCTGACGGGGTGACCCGTGTGACCGGTTTTTTACAGGGAGAAGATAGCCTGAATACGCTAAGAGCGTTCCGGGCCATGGGGGTTGAGATTGAAGGGCCTAATGCAAAAGGTGAAGTCACCATTCACGGGGTGGGCATCGATGGGTTAAAACAACCGGCGTCTGATATTGATCTAGGCAACTCCGGTACCTCTATTCGGTTAATGTCGGGTTTATTGTCCGGGCAGACGTTTGATGTTGTGCTCAGTGGTGACCGTTCATTATCAAAAAGACCCATGAAGCGGGTGACCGATCCATTAGCATTAATGGGTGCCAGAGTAGATACAGAAGAGGGTGGCAAGCCGCCGCTGCGTATTCATGGAGGTTCAGATATTAACGGCATCGATTATGAACTCCCGATGGCCAGCGCCCAGGTAAAAAGCTGTCTACTATTAGCCGGCATGTATGCGCAGGGTAAAACCTGTGTGACAGAACCTGCCATTACCCGTGACCATACAGAAAGAATGCTAAATGCTTTTGGCTATAAGGTTGAAACACAGGGCAATCGTATGTGCCTGGAAGGCGGGGGGCGATTAACGGCTTGTAATATCGATGTACCGGCAGATATTTCATCCGCAGCTTTCTTTATGGTCGGTGCGTCTATTGCCGAAAAAGCCGACATAACCCTGCAGCATGTCGGGGTCAATCCCACTCGTACAGGTATTATCGATATTTTAAAACTTATGGGGGCGAATATTGAGCTACTTAATGAGCGCACTGTGGGGGGCGAGCCGGTTGCTGATATTCGCGTGATAAGCACCCAGCTTAAAGGTATCAATGTACCTGAAAATCTGGTGCCACTGGCGATTGATGAATTTCCTGTATTATTTGTCGCTGCCGCCTGTGCAACCGGTAAAACGGTGATTACCGGTGCAGAAGAATTACGCGTAAAAGAATCAGACCGTATTCAGGTGATGGCGGATGGTTTGCTGGCAATCGGTGTTGATTGTGAAGCCACACCGGATGGCATGATTATTAATGGCGGAACAATACAGGGTGGTAAAGTGCATAGCCGTGATGATCATCGAATCGCGATGGCATTTACCATGGCGGCTTTACGAGCTGAGTCGGATATCATTATTGAAGACTGTGAGAATGTGAATACTTCTTTTCCGGATTTTGTGGGTATTGCAAATAGAGCTGGAATAGCTGTTTCAATCGCAAAGTAATGCGCGACTAAAACACATATCTCTCTGGAACAGAACGTAAATCTCCGGTCTGTCCCAGACAAATAAGCTGACTGAGTACGTTTAATATGAATTCTAAAATTGTTCCCGTTATCACCATTGATGGACCTAGTGGCGCAGGCAAGGGCACTATCGCACAGAACGTTGCCAGCGCACTGGGTTTTCACATACTTGATAGTGGCTCACTCTACCGCTTAACCGCTTTAGCAGCTCAGGACGATGACATTGCCCTCGCCGATGAAGATAAAATCGCTGCAATCGCTCTCAATTTAGCGGTGGTTTTCAAGCCTACTGATACCGGTCTGCAAATTCTTTTAAGAGATGAAGATGTGAGCGAAGCTATCCGTGATGAAGACATTGGCATGCGCGCCTCAAAAGTTGCCGCGATTATGAAGGTGCGCGATGCGCTATTAGCCCGTCAGCGCAGCTTTTCAGAAGCTCCGGGCCTGGTGGCCGATGGTCGGGATATGGGCACAACCATTTTCCCCGACGCCACCCTTAAAATCTTTATGACCGCTTCTGCCGAAATACGCGCCGAAAGGCGTTATAAGCAGTTGAAAGAAAAGGGGATTAATGCTAATATCGCCGCCCTCGTAAACGACTTGAAATTACGGGACGAGCAAGATGCAAATCGCGCTGTGTCGCCATTGAAACCGGCTGAAGATGCTATTCACATCGATACTACAGAAATGAGTATTGATGAGGTTACTCAGAAGGTTTTAGATTTAGCGAAACAACGCATTTAGTCCTCTTCTTAGTAAAAAGAGGGAATGCTAATAAGGCCATCCTCCTTTTTCTAAGGGGGAGGCTCAAATAATCTTGTTCACAGGTGCTTAAATTCAACACTGAAATTAAGCTAAATTTAACTCTAACCCTGTTCGCTGCGCAGCCCGCAACTTAGGCCGCCTTCCACCAGCCAACAGTTATATATTGGAAAGTATTATGTCTGAATCATTTGCAGAACTCTTTGAACAAAGCTTGCAAGAAACCGAAATGAATGCAGGTACCATTGTTAACGGTACTATTGTAGATATTTCTAACGGTTATGTAACCGTAGCAGCGGGCCTTAAATCTGAAGGCGTTATCCCTGAATCACAATTTTTAAGCAACGGCGAGCTCGAAGTTAAAGTTGGCGACGAAGTCGAAGTTGTACTTGAAGCGGTAGAAGATGGCTGGGGTGAAACCCGCTTATCACGCGACAAAGCGAAACGTGCAAAAGCATGGATTGTTCTGGAAGCTGCACACGATGCAGAAGAAATTATCACTGGTATTATTACAGGCAAGGTTAAGGGTGGCTTCACTGTTGAGCTTGGCGATATTCGTGCATTCTTACCGGGTTCATTAGTTGATGTTCGTCCTGTACGCGACACCTCTTACCTGGAAGGTAAAGAGTTAGAATTTAAAGTTATCAAATTAGACCAGAAGCGCAATAATGTGGTTGTTTCTCGTCGTGCTGTGGTTGAGTCTGAGTACTCTGCAGAGCGTGAAGAGCTACTGGGTAGTCTGGAAGAAGGCAAGTCTGTTAAGGGTATCGTTAAGAACCTGACTGACTACGGCGCGTTCCTAGACCTGGGCGGTATCGACGGTCTGTTACACATCACTGATATGGCGTGGAAGCGTGTTAAGCATCCTTCTGAAGTTGTTGAAGTGGGCTCTGAAATTGAAGTTGTTGTACTTAAGTTTGATAAAGATCGTAACCGTGTTTCTCTTGGCCTTAAGCAGCTGGGTGAAGATCCATGGGCAGCGATTGCCAAGCGTTACCCAGAAGGCTCACGTCTACAGGGCAAAATCAGCAATATCACTGATTACGGTTGCTTTGTTGAAATTGAAGATGGTGTTGAAGGCCTGGTTCACGTGTCTGAAATGGACTGGACTAACAAGAACGTTAACCCTGCTAAAGTAGTAGCACTAGGCGATGAAGTTGAAGTAATGATTCTGGATATCGACGAAGAACGTCGTCGAATTTCTCTGGGTATGAAGCAGTGCATTGCTAATCCATGGGATGAGTTCGGTGCAACACGCAACAAGGGTGACAAAGTTAGCGGTAAGATCAAATCAATTACTGATTTTGGTATTTTCGTTGGCCTTGATGGCGGCATTGATGGCCTGGTTCACCTGTCTGACCTGTCATGGGATTCTACCGGTGAAGACCTGGTTCAAAACTATGCGAAAGGCGATGAACTGGAAGCGGTTGTTTTGTCTATCGATCCTGAGCGTGAGCGTATCTCTCTTGGCGTTAAGCAGATGGAGCAGGACCCGTTCTCTAACTTTGTTGCCGCAAACGGTAAAGGCGCGCTGGTTAAGGGGACTATCACTGAAGTCGATGCCAAAGCCGCTATTGTTGACTTAGGCGAAGGTGTAGAAGGTACTTTACGCGCTTCTGAGCTGTCACGTGATCGTGTAGAAGATGCACGTACCGTCCTGAAAGTGGGTGAAGAAATTGAAGCCAAGTTCCTGGGCGTAGATCGCAAGACTCGCACAATCACCTTATCTATCAAGGCGATGGATGCGGATGAAGAAGCAGCAGCAATCAAAGAGTACTCTTCAGATGCAGAGCCTGCATCCACAACACTCGGCGACTTGCTAAAAGAGCAAATGGATGCTAAAAATAGTTAATATCTAATAAAATCGAAAATTATCTGAAAAAAAGCTTGATAAATCAGGCGGATGTAGATACTTTTAGCTAATCTTTCGAGATATTAACTATAAATTACAGTTGGGCCATGGATGGCCCTTATCTGTATTAACGGGAGCATCCTATGTCGGGCGAAGTCGTATCAAGATCAATGATGAAATCTGAACTTATCGAGCTGATGGCTCGTAAGCAAAACCATTTGGCCTATAAAGATGTGGAGCTAGCTGTAAAGAGCCTCTTAGAACAGATGTCAGAAGCACTGGCCACCGGTGATCGAATCGAAATACGCGGTTTTGGCAGTTTCAGTTTGCATTTCAGGCCCCCAAGAGCAGGACGCAATCCCAAAACAGGTGATGCAGTTTCCTTACCTGGCAAGTACGTACCCCATTTCAAACCGGGAAAAGAACTTCGCGAAAGAGTTAACGAAACACTTAAAAATAGCTAACTTCTGTTTTTATCAGCACTAGCTGGTTTTCATTTGAACGAATCAATAAATCTGTTTTTATATTTTATTGCTTCAACCATAGCCAAATTAAAATGATACGATTTATCAGCCTGCTTGTATCGATTCCACTTATTATTCTCATCGCTGCATTTACTTTTAAAAATGCTCAGCCAGTATCCCTGGATTTATTTGTTATGCAAGTTGATTTACCCATGGCGGTAATTCTGCTTATTACACTTCTATTAGGTGTGCTTATTGGCTTTGTTTTTAATGTAATGGCGCTGTTTAGCCAGAAGAAAAAATATTTAAGACTTAAACATAAAAAAGAAACACTACACGATATTTCAGAGGTTTTACACGACTCTAAAAATAAATAAATGATTGAAATTCTGGATATAAAATTTGTTTCTCAATGGATGATTTACCTGTTGCCCGTATTAGGTTTTATACTGGGTATATTTCTGGCGCGTCGACGCTTTAAAAAGCAGAAAAGACAACTGCGTTTTTCTAACGACTATTTCCAGGGGCTTAATTATTTATTAAATGATGAGCAGGACAAAGCACTGGATATTTTTATCCAGTTAGTCGAAACCGACTGGGAAACCATTGATACCAGTTTAGCACTGGGTGCATTATTTCGCCGCAAAGGTGAAATCGATAAGGCAATAAAACTGCATCAAAATCTGCTGGCAAGACCTTCGTTACCATTAGAATATAAAGGCTCCGTTCTGTTTGCACTTGCAAAAGATTACTTGCAGGCAGGCTGGTTAGACAGAGCAGAGGCTTTGTTTATAGAAGTTTTAGAAAGCGACGATTACACTCATGAAGCACAGCAGTGCTTAATGAATATATACCAACAGGAGCAGGAATGGGAAAATGCTATTAATATTGCGCGTCGTTTTCAAACCCGCGGTGATGTTAAGCTGGCCCGAACCACTGCACACTACTACTGTGAATTAAGCCTAAAGGTATTACAGCAAAATGATTTAAAAGAAGCAGAAACACTGGCTACCCAGGCGCTAACAACAGATAAAGATTGTGTACGAGCTTCAATTTTATTAGCTGACCTGGCAATAAACCGGGGACGCTACCAAAAAGCCATTCGTTTTTTACGTCAGGTAGAAGTTCAAAACGTACTATTAGTACCTCTGGTGGTTGATCGTCTAATTTTGTGTTATCGAAATATTTCGAACCTGCCCAAAGCTCTGACTTTTTTACGCGGGCTGGATAAAAAATATGAAAACATTTATTTAGTACCCGTGTTAACTAGCCTGATCGAAGAGTTATACGGTAAACAGGATGCATTAAATTTTTTGTCTGAGTCGGTGCACAAGCATCCAACGTTAAGCAGTTTAAATATTTTATTACAACTGCAAAGTCCGGATATTGATCGTCGTGAAAATTTGTTGCCCTCAGTTGTAAGTGCAATAACAGAGAAAAATCACGACTATCAGTGCAAGCACTGTGGTTACTCAGCCAATACCCATGTATGGCTATGCCCCTCATGTCAAAGCTGGAGCAGTATGGCTCCGGCAATAGTTTAACGATTTAAAAGGCTGAATATGTCTGACCCTAAAGTAATTGTAGCGCTTGATTATCCAAAAGAATCCCAGGCAATAATGTTAATTGATCAGCTTGATCCCGCTGAATGTCGCCTTAAAGTGGGAAAAGAAATGTTTACTCATCTTGGCCCTGCATTTGTTGATAAGTTACAGTCTAAAGGTTTTGATGTATTTCTCGACCTTAAATACCATGACATTCCCAACACGGTTGCAAAAGCCTGTGAAGCAGCAGCAGATTTAGGCGTCTGGATGCTCAATGTACACGCCAGTGGTGGCAGTAGAATGATGGAAGCCGCTGCTAATGCTGTGGCTAATCATCAGCACAAACCCCATCTTATTGCAGTAACTGTGCTCACCAGCATGTCCCAGGGGGATCTGTCCGAATTGGGCATTATCAACACACCCGCCAAACAGGCGCTTAAACTCGCACAACTGGCGAGCGCATCAGGCATTGACGGGGTAGTTTGTTCAGCGCAGGAAGCCCCTGAAATGCGAAAAAGCCTTACAGACGACTTCTTGTTAGTATCCCCAGGCATTCGACCCACTGGCAGCAAAACAGATGATCAGCGTCGCATTATGACGCCCCTGGAGGCTCTTAATGCTGGGTCTGATTATCTGGTTATTGGTCGGCCCATTACTCTGTCTGATAATCCATTGGAAGTTTTACGTACAATCAATTCAGAAATTTCTTAGTTGCCATTTATCTATTGTCTATATTAGTGTGTTCACTCCTATCCAATTCTGGATAAAAACAAGGAGTCAATAAAATGAGAATGATGAAAATAGTTATTTTGAGCGTGATGTTGTTTTGTGCTGCACCAATGGGGCTTGTATGGGCCGGGCAGGTAAATATTAATCGTGCAGATGCGAGTACTTTGGCCGCAGAATTAAAAGGTGTCGGGGAAGTTAAGGCACAGGCGATTGTCGATTATCGTAAGAAAAATGGCCCATTTACTAATATTAATGACCTTAAAAATGTAAAAGGTATTAGCATTAAAACGATTGAAAAAAACCAACAAGATTTAACTCTATAAAATAACGAATGTTTGAATTATTACCCCGCCTGAGCTTTTAAAGACTCAGCGGGGTATTTTTTGTAAAACATGATATGTTAACGCGTACGTTTAAATAGTTTCATAATTAATAAAAAGGCGACAAATGGAAATCGAATTCTGGGAACAGCGCTGGCAACAAAATCAGACAGCCTTTCATCTACCAATGATCAATCCCTGCTTAACAAAATTCTGGCCAACATTAAATATACAGCCAGGTTCACAGGTATTTATACCGCTATGTGGAAAAAGCCTCGATCTAACCTGGTTCGCTGAAAACCAGTATTCTGTACTGGGTATAGAGTGTAGTGATCACGCAATCAATGAATTTTTCGATGGTCAAAATACACAGGTTAATAAAAATCAACAAGGACCATTTAAGTTATATCAGGCAGATAATATAAGGGTACTACAGGGTGATTTTTTTGCATTGAGATCTAATAACCTTAACAAAGTTGCTGCGGTTTATGATCGCGCATCTCTGATTGCGCTACCTGAACAAATGCGCCAAAACTATGTCAGCTTACTCACTGAAATATTACCGCTAAATGTACAAATTTTATTAGTTACACTCGAATACAATCAGTCAATAATGACGGGACCACCATTCTCGGTTACACAGGATGAAGTGCTAAAATTATTCCAACCAGACTTTAATGTTGAGTTACTCAACCGCAATGATGTGCTTGAAGGCCATCAAAAATTTAAGCAAAGAGGCCTGGATTATTTAACAGAATGCACATATCGAATTCACCGATAATTAATGGATTATCCATATAACCTCATGAAAAATAGCTTTAAAGTCATATTAAATAAGCAGATAATCTATACTTATACAGATAAGTCTGCCCCGGCTCGTTTAAGGCGTTTTTTAGACGAGATGGACAAAGATATGCAAACAGGTATAAAACTTGGGGATGATTCTGTAGAAAATCCAACAGATTTTCAGAAATTACAATTTGTCGCTGTACAACTATTTCATGCTCTGGAGACGAATAATAACAATCTTGCTGAAGTTATGTCGGCCTATTTAATGAAAAGAAACTGTCAATTATCTGTAATAAATATTACGCAGGATAATGACTCTTTTAATATTCAACTAACGTAAAAAAATAAAAGAGAAAAAATATGAAAATAACAATTATCTGCGGAAGTCATCGAGAAAATTCTCAAAGTACAAAAGTCGCCAAGCATTATCAAAAAGTAATGTTAAATGGAATTTGTGATGAGGCGCCAATTATTGATCTGGCCGGCAACCCATTACCTTTATGGGATGAAGGGCTCTGGAATGACGATGAAAAATGGAATGCATTATTGGCTCCTTATAGAAAAAACCTTTCCGACAGTGATGGCTTTGTTGTAATAACCCCAGAATGGCACGGACAGGTTCCTGCAGGATTAAAAAACTTTTTCCTTATTTTTGGAAGAAATGAATTTGGTAATAAACCTGCAAAGATTGTTTCCATTTCATCAGCTGATGGCGGCGCTTATCCAGTAGCTGAGTTACGAATGAGCAGTTATAAAAATAGTCGATTATGCTATATCCCTGAGCAGATAATAATTCGTAATGTTGAAAAAGTTTTAAATGAAAATGCTGAAGATAATAATGAATCTGCAGATAGTTATTTCAAAGAACGTATAATCTGGTCACTTAATATTCTTAAACAATATGCAATTGCATTAAAACAGGTACGTGATAGTGGCGTTACGAATACTGAAAAATTTGGCAATGGCATGTAGAAAATGCTGAAATATCAGATTATTCCAGTCACCAGTTTTCAACAGAATTGTTCACTGGTATGGTGTGATGAAACTAACGAAGCGGTAATTATAGACCCGGGCGGTGACGTGGATTTATTAATTACTGCGTTAAAAGAGAGTAATGTTAATCTAATAGCAATTTGGTTAACACATGGACATCTTGATCATATTGGTGGCACAGCAGAATTAAAAAAAAGATTTAATTTGCCTGTTATCGGTCCTCATATAGATGATGAATTTTTAATCCATGCGATACCCCAACAAATTAAAATGTTTGGGTTTTCTTCAGTAGAAAATTTCATACCTGACAAATGGTTAAAAGATGGTGAAGAATTAAAACTTGGCCATGAAAAATTTTCAGTTATTTATACGCCTGGACATACTCCTGGCCATATAATTTTAAAGCATGAAAAACAAAAATTATTGTGGGTGGGTGATGTTATCTTTAAACATTCTATTGGTCGAACTGATTTCCCAGGGGGGAACCATCAACAGTTAATTACTTCAATTAAAGATAAATTATTACTCATAGGCGATGACTACCGCTTTATTCCCGGACATGGTCCTGAATCAACAATTGGTGAAGAAAGATTAAATAATCCATTTTTGATTTAGCTCAAAGCAGATTCATCATTATTGAAAGCATGTATTTATAAAAAAATTTAAATTATAGGGATATTAAAAATACTGAATTCGTCATGGTTTTTTAACATGTTATATTCAATCAGTTATTCTCGAAAGATGCTCATTTACATGAAAATGATTCATAGGAAAATCTGATGCAATCCGGACCCCGTCAAATAATTACACCTTTTCGACCCATTCCTCTGGATGTGCCAGAGGGCATGGCGCCGAATGAGTTTTTTAATAGCACAGAAAACCTTAATGATTTAACCAATAATAATGGTTTATTAGAAAATCCAGAAGGGCTGTTACTTTATAGAAAAGCACTGGGACATTCAAACATATTTGATACTTCAATAATCTATAACACCTCAAAATCAGTACTAAATCCTCTTGGTAGACCCGTTAGAAGAACTCAGGTACCAGATAATGTGAAGCATGACTGGAACAGAATGAATCTCATATTGATTGAGTACATGCTTGAGAAATTTCCAGATCCCGAAAAGCATCTTGTACTTGCAGGCGAGGCCAGCCTTGATGCTACCTGGCCATTAACATCTCCAGGTGTTCCCAGTATACGTATGTTACACAATCATTTTATAGTGTTCGACACTAAACAACTTGAAGATGCAGAACTAGCTGATCCCGCAAACCCAAATTTAACAGATGGTGGTCAGCACAGTTTATTCCAGTCGTATATGCATGATGTGTTTCTTAAATTTCTATCTGTACTTGATCTTGAAATATTAACTCCTGTAAGTAATGATGAATCCATGTTTAAGCTAACCGGTTATCCACAGGGTTTACCGAGTTGGAAAGTACAGGGTGGAGTTGAAGCCTTAAAAGATATTCGTTTCTGGAAAGAATATGATGAAGTATTAAAAGGTTTTATTGATTTTTATCGGGCCTTTTTCTCGCAGGTTTCTTCGCGGAACTCTCCTGTTCCTAATGACGCTTATTTCGCAAAACATATTGAATCGATATTATTATTTAACAATGATTTTCTGGGTGCAGCCAAAAAAGTAAGGGAACAATGCATAAAAGATCCAAAATACTCAAATTCAATTCGCTGGCAACCCGCATTTAAACAACTTATTTATCGCAATGATAATGGCGACTTAATTGTAACGATAAGTCAAAACTCTATTGGTAATGCCATTACAGAATTATTAGGTGTTGTTGTAAAACGAATACCGGATGCCAGCGCTTATGAAAAGTACGAACCAGCCCTGATTGAAAAACTACTTGAAGTAAGAAGTCGTTTAATTGAGGCAGACCTGGGGCAGGGGATAGCAACCGAACACTGGGGAGTGTGAAAATTTAGCATAAAAAAAGACCCTTTAAGGGTCTTTAAAAACTGCTGATACTTTTCCTTTTTTATTATACGGTGTGAGCCATTATTAATGGCCATTATTCGATATATGTGAAATAACCTGACTTAAAGCATGATCAAATACAGAGTGATCAGCAAGTAAGTGGGACTGTTCTTTAAGTAGCTCAATACTAAACTCATTGGCATCTTTTTCAATTACCATATTACCTTTTCTATCTACAAAAATCAGTTTGGCATTCTCATGGGTAATAAGTGAAAGTTTAAGACGACGCGGAGGAGTGCTCTCCCCGGTATATATTTTAAACCAGACACCTGATCTAACATACTCAGGTAAATCAGCAATTATGTCTTTTGAGGTTTTTTCTTTAGTTTCTACAGGGCTTGGTTTATCCTGACTTTTATCCGCATAAATCGAATCTTTTAATGGAATATTGTTATCTTCTGTTAAAACTTTTTCTTCAAAATATGAAGAGTTACTAATCAGGTCACTATAGTGCTTCTTTAAGCTAGACGTCGCAATATAAGATTTTTCTTTATTCTGTTTGGTAGTGGCAAGTTTTTTTCGAATTGTGCTCACTATTTCCTGATAATTATTCTTTAGTGAAACCCATTCTTCACGATTTTTAATCGGACGTAAAGATTTTGTAATTATTTTTAAAATATCAATTGATTCCTGCCATTCATAACTGGTTTTACCAAATTTTAAATAGCAGCCAAACATATAAGTTGACCAGTTATTTAAAATTAATGGTTGTAAGGGTTTGGCAAGCTTGATGCTCATTGTATGATATTGTAATTCGGATAAAACTAGCTGACGTGCATGTTCTTTTACTATTTGTACTCGTGTAACCTCTTCGTTCTGCTTAAGCTTTTTGTGTTCAATCGTTTTTAGTCGCTGCAGTGAAGACAGGGCAGTTCTGAAGCTAAGATTGTTTTTATCAAAACTACGAAGTAACTGATCTAATATTAAACTTATTGTTTGATATACAGTGTTGTTTTCTTCTTCGATACCTATACCCAGATGAGCAACCGTATCCAGTAGCGTTCTTGCGGGGTGCTTATTATCATAGAAGAAATTATTATCTATTAGTGATATTTTAATAACGGGAATTTGTAAACGTAGCAAAAGACTTTTAATTACATCCGATACATTATGGTCTCTCAGAAAGGCGCCAAAAATCATTTCAACAAAATCAATTGTACGCCCATCTATCTGGTTCATTGATTTTGGAATACTTACCTTGCTCATTTTAGCCATGCTATTGAGCAATGCTTTTTTGAATTCTTCTGTATTAATGTTGACCTGTTGACCTGGGATATATCTGGTTTTATAGGTGAGCTGAATATTTGAAAGGGCTTTTATTACATCGTCGCGATTAAAGAAATTTTTACCGGCTGCTGAGTTGCGTAATGCCTTGTTTTCACTTGAAGTATCTCTGACGTAATCATTGATGATTTTAGAGATGTGCTCTCTATCATCAAGATCTAATGCAGTTGTTTTAACTGTGTTATCAAAGGCGCTCATGTGCTTATCCCACTAGTTTTCTGTAGTAAAAACATAGAAATAACACTAAACATTGCATATGAGGATATTTGAATCCACCATAACCCAGGAGGGTATAGATATTGTTAGTGCACATTCTTATGTACAAGAAATTTATCTTGCTCGTGCTTTTAACATTTGATGGATTGCATTTTCTGACTTAGCCGCACAACCATGGTCGATATATTAATACCCTGATTACTAGAATAATGTGAACAGGTTCACGAAGTCAGGTAATGCGCCTAATATGACTATAGTTTATATATAGCCATATAATGGATCTAAGTAACTTAAACAGCAATTAATAGATGAGAGGTCTTAAGTATTTACTTTAAAAAACAAATATAACCCATTGTAATAAAAGATTTTATCTAAAATAACTTGTGTTTTTATAGAATTCACTATTCTGTAGGTGCCAATAACCTGGTATCCCTAGTAAGGGTAAAGGTTTGAGTTTTAAATTTTCAATTTTGTGGGCATTTTTCCAGAAAATAGCGATTTTTTTATCTAAAGCTTCAAAGTTTCCCTGATGTACATCATTTAACAGCTTTGAATCATTAATCAGAATACAATGACAGGTCATGCCAATATAAGGATTCATGGCCTTTTCGAATATCGCATGACCGAATATTACACATTGTAAGTTCGAATCAAACTGCTGCATTTCATTGATAAATAGATCCTGCCACTGATGGTTTTCAATAAGATCTAACAATTTCTGGTCATTGCTTACAATCACTGCTCCGCACTCATCAAACTGTGTAATTCTATTTTCAAGGGTTGATCGATTACTACCGGCTTCTCTTAATCTGGCCTGTTCATAATGTAGTGCATTTAACATTTTTTTAGTAATTGGAAACTTTAGCCAGATAAGTGCATTAAAAAAATCATGCCAATTTTTTAATCGTGTCTGTAGCTCACCCTTTAAGTAAACCCTGGGTTCATATTGTTCTTCGAAGCATCTAATAACTTCAGATTGCGGTACAGGTTTTACTTCCATATTATTTTTTTTGAATATAGCTTCATAATCATTCAGAGTCGGCCAATCCACATACTTTTCAAAAAAAGTGGTAAGTGATTTTAGCTGCTTAAAAATTGGTGAATTTAAAAAAAATGAGGTACTCCAGATATCTTTTTTATTCATACCTCATACAACTTTTTATGTGATCAATAATTATATCGGCATTATCATAATCAACAACAATTGGGTGATAATTGTTGTTTGAAAAAACAAACAATGAAGGAAGACTCTCCACACCTATTTTTCTACAGAATAAAATTTGTTGCATTAAATTATTGTTTACTTCACTGCTATGTATATCTGATATAAACTGCTGTTGATTCAATCCAGTTTCATTTGCTAGTTCATATAGCACATTATAATCAGACGGATTTCTAGCATTAACATAATAGGCCTGTTGTATCGCATCTATCATCGCATGCTCGTAATCCTGATGTTGTCGCTTTGCTGCAATTACCGCTCTGCAGGAAGCATAGGTAGATCTCTTCGGTGTACATACTTCCCAGAACTGGTAATTAAAGCTTATGCTAGGAATCGTTTCTTCTATTCTCTTCCAGTTAGATTGTATGCTCTCCCTCATACTGTCAGACATAGTGATTTCAGTATCTTCAGCAAGGCCACCAAGGTAATATTCTATCGGGATAATATCTTTCAATTTTTTTGTGAGAGATTTAAGGACTGGTTTAAATCCATAGCACCAACTACACATGGGGTCGTGAATATAATATAATGTTGAATATTGATGCATATATGTAATTTTAACTAAAATTGACTTTGCAATTTATATTAATTGAATGACCTGTTAGAGGATGAATAAAGCTAATATTCTGTGCATGCAAAAGTAGGCGTTTACTCGCATTACGAGTTTGAACTGTGCCATATAAATCATCACCTAATATAGCATGTCCTAATGAGGACATGTGCACACGTAACTGATGGCTTCTACCGGTAACTGGTTGTAAAAGTATCAAGCTATTATTGTCACTGTCAAAACTTATCAATCGGTATTTAGTTTGTGATGGTTTGCCATTTTTATAATCAATTTTTTGCTTCGGCCGATTAATCCAGTCAGTAATGAGCGGTTGATCAATAATGCCATGTGATTGCATTGGTATACCATGTACTTTAGCAATATATTCTTTGTTTATTTTTTTTTGTTCAAATAACTTACTCATACCTTTTTGCATTTCTTTATTTAGTGCAAAAAGTATAATTCCCGAAGTTGGCATATCTAAGCGGTGAATCACCAATGCCTGGGGGTATTCAAGTTGTAGGCGTGATAACAGGCAGTCCTGCTTGTCCTCACCTCGCCCCGGAACGGAAAGCAGGCCACTAGGTTTATTAAGAGCAATAAGGTCATCATCAATATAAAGTATTTCGAGTTTATTATGTTCTGGGGGATTATATTTGACAGGTTGAAGCATATTATTTTCAGGTAAGCCTGTTTTTTGTCTTGTTGAACACATTGAGAAATAAGACGTGTGTTATAGGCAATAGCAGAATACTAGTATTATTTTCAAAGTAGTAACTTAAAACTTTAGACAACAGGTTAATAGTCATGACAAACTAGCGGTTATTCATCAACGGCTTAAACAAATGTTCCAGTCCATTAGCTTTAATCTCATAGGTAATACCAAGCATGCGACCTAACTCTCCATCGGGGAATCCTTTGTTGTGAAACCAGACCACATATGGTTCAGGTAAATCAATCAAAAACTCTCCCGCATGTTTACCAAATGGCATACGATACGTGGCTAACTTTAAAATATCTTTATGGGCAAGATCAGAGTTTAAAGTGGGTAATTCTTCTGTAGACATGTAATTGTTTAAAAGTTACTGTAAGTTGCTATTATATCACTATAATATGAGTTTTATAGAAGGATTTTATTCAGCCAAGTGAGATGAAAATGAAAATTACAGATATATACCGTTACTGGCAAATACTTGGAGACAGTCCATACGGGCGCTGGATTTTTAATCATCTTATACCCTTTATAAACCCGTATACCGGCGCATTAAAAGCCAATATTGTGGAACTACGTAAGGGCTATGCTCGCACGGAGCTCAAGGATCGTCGGGGTATTCGAAATCATTTAAATTCAATTCATGCCATTGCTCTAACTAATTTGGGGGAATTTACCAGTGGTCTGGCACTAATCTCTTTATTTTCTGAAAATATGCGTGGTATTCCGATACAGATAAAAATTAATTTTCTCAAAAAAGCACGGGGCAAACTAACCGCAGAATGCTCAACCCAATTGCCAATATTTAACGATGAAACAGAGCATACGATTACCGCAATTATTAAGGATGGGGATAATGATGAAGTGGCAAATGTAATAGTGGTATGGAAATTAGGTTATAAAACAGATCCGTTATGACAGCTGAAAATATATTCCTTAAACAAGCTCGAATAACGCATCCAATCATTTGTGGGCCGATGTATCCCTGTAGCAATCCAGAGCTGGTAGCCGCCGCATCAGAGGCAGGGGGTATCGGAATTATCCAGCCAGTATCTTTAACATATGTTCATGGATATGAATTTTCTCAAGGCATCGATTATATAAAATCATTAACTACTAAACCTCTGGGGATGAATTTATTGATCGAAAAAAGTTCAAAGAAATATCACCAGCGAATGCAGCAATGGCTGGAAATTGCATTAGAAAAAGATATCAGATTTTTTATAACTTCCCTCGGCAAACCTAACTGGGTTGTAGATGCAGCTCATAATGCAGGCGCCTATGTGTATCATGATGTCACCGAAGCGAAATGGGCACATAAAGCGATTGAAGCGGGTGTAGATGGGTTAATTGCTGTTAATAACAGGGCAGGAGGGCATGCCGGCAGTCAACATAACGATAAACTTTTAAATCAACTAAAGCCATTTGAACTACCAGTGATATGTGCAGGTGGCATTGGTGATGCTGAAGCATATCAACAGGCAATGAATCTTGGTTATAATGGGGTTCAAATGGGGACTCGTTTTATTGCATCCAATGAATGCACTGCTCATCTGTCATATAAGCAGGCTATAGTAGACGCTAAAGAAGACGACATTGTATTAACAGAGCGTATGACAGGCGTACCTGTTTCGGTAATTAATACCCGTTATATCAAAAATAAAGGCCTAAAGCCAAATACGGTAGAACGCTGGATGTTAAACCATAAAAAATTAAAATATATAATGCGTACAATACTGGCACTAAACTCCTTATGGAATCTTAAAAGATCATTGCTAGATTCTGAAGGTGCCATCGATTATTGGCAAGCAGGTAAAAGCGTTGATAAAATAAAATCAATTTTGTCGGTTAAAGAAATAATAAATAGCTTTAGCGTAAGTGATAAAAATTAATATCAGCAGTTAGCAATCACTTTAATAATACAAATCCCAGATAATCATCCGGTAACATGATTTCAGAATATTCACCTGTTAGATTTATATCTCGACATTGAGTTAAAGATAATTTCTCTATAGATTTTTCAGGTTGAATAATTTCATAATCTGGAAATTTTTCTTTATTAATTACGCCAAACATATGCATTCGATCAGAGTAAAAATGCTCAAAATAATATATAGCTTTAATTTTTTTTATATATGGTAAAAAGTTTTCATATATATTATTAGTTAATGGGAAAGAAACATGAAAATATTTTTCTATCGGTGTAGGAAATTCACAGCGACTATCAAAATCAAAAATAACTGATTCATTATTGATTTGGGCTAGCAACACAACATGATAATCCCAGATGACAGGATTAGCGTTTAATGACTGATTTTGATTAAAAACTGCAACCGATTGAGCTTCATTAATAATAAACAAAACATCTATGGGTTTTGCAAACTGATTCGTATATAATGATTCCACTAACTTCCAGATGTTTTCCTCGCAAAAAAGAGGGGTGTAAAGATAGTCATTACGATTAAATTTAGTCATATGATATGTAAGTGTAATGTGCTTAAGTGTAATAGACCAGGATAAATAATGTATTTAACCGAATTAATCATCATTATGTGCCTGACAATACTTATCTGGTTTTGGCTAGATTCAATGAAAATTAATGAAACCGCGCGTATTATCGGTGCAAAAATATGTAGTAAAAACAATGTACAATTTTTAGATCAAACTGTCCATCTATCTTCCATCAAACTGGCTAAAAATAAACATGGACAGTTTAAATTTATTCGAAAATATAAGTTCGAATTTACTAACAGTGAATACCATCGTTACGGCGGAGAACTAACACTTGCCGGCAGGGTATTACAGAACTCTCATATGGATGTGTATCGTTTAAATGATATTGATAGCTAGCTGAACTAAATTTCGCTATTATCCATATTCCCCATATTTATAAATTTATAAGATTAATATTATGTTAAGTATATATAGTTTATTGCATGTAATTGCAGCTTTAATCTGGGTTGGTGGTATGTTTTTTGCCTATAACTTTTTACGCCCTGCAGCGGGAGAATTACTCGAGCCACCGGCCAGGCTATCTCTCTGGGTAGGGGTATTCAAACGCTTCTTTCCCTATGTCTGGGCATCCGTTATCGTATTACCATTAACCGGTTATCTTATGATTTTTTCTCGCTGGGATGAAATGGGCAATGCGCCATTTTATGTACACGTAATGAATAGTCTAGGTACACTAATGATATTAATTTATGCTTATGTATTTTTTGTACCATTTAAACATTTAAAAACGGCGGTTGCTGAAAATATCTGGCCAGAGGGGGCTAAGGCATTAGCAAAAATTCGTATACTTGTTGCAATAAATACGTTTATAGGGCTCGTGGTTATTGTTGTTGCCAGTGGTGGCCGTTTTTATTTTTGAGTGTAATTTTAAATTATACTATTTCATCATTCATTGATTAAAGCCTTCATGCTCAGATCTGCCCAGTTAACCGCGATAAGGTATGACTGTATAAATTCAGTAGAATTAATTTTTGAACGAAGCATTTCATCCCAGTTACATTTTTCATACTGTAAAACATAATTATAAATCTCACCCTGCACACCAGCGTGATCCAGTAGAGCAAGTTTTATTTCAGTGCTTAATATTACCGTATCGAGCAAATCAATTAATGGCTGATCCATCAGTGCATCAAGAACTGAGAATAAACCAATGATAAACATTTGGTGTTTGACATCGGGGTGATATTTTTCAGCTAAAAGCTCACACATTTTCCCCCGAATCATACCGGTAACAATCAATTCTGCAGGTTTGGTTTCAATTATTTTTGACATCATAATTAATGATATCCAGTTCTTTAAATTATCTATACCCAGCAATATGATTGCATCTTTAATTGAATCTACTTCTCGCCTTAAACCAAAGGCTGCACTGTTAATGTAACGCAGTAATTTATAAGAAAGGGTGATGTCCTGTACCAGAATCTGTTCGAGATCATTAGTCTCTATATCTGGGTTTTGAAGTTTTTTAATCAGATTTAGAATCACCAGTTTATTGCTGGGCAATGATTTCTGCTCGAGTATTTCCGGGTGGCAAAAAAAATACCCCTGAAAGTAATCAAAACCCAGATCATAACAAAACTGATACAGTTCATAAGTTTCTACTTTTTCAGCAATAAATTTAGACTTATATTTTTTTAACAGGCTAAATTGCGTTTTAATTTCATCTTTAGTTGATGCATGTACATCGATTTTAATAAAATCAGCAAGTTCGATAAACGGAATTAACTCTTCTTTGAAGACAAAATCATCCAATGCAACACGATAGCCATCAGCCTTAAGTCGTACAATTCCGTTGATAACTTCTTTATCGGGTTTAATGTCTTCCAGAATTTCTAACACCGCTTGTTCATTAAACATAGGTGTGAGGTCTTTATTTACAATAAATGCACGGGGCAGATTAATGAATGCGAAAGCACTACCCGCAATATTATCAATACCAATGTGCATAAAAGAATTGAGTATGGTCTCACAGGAAGCCTTATCGCCATCAGTGAAATTCGCCTTATTCACAGCATTATTGCGATACAGTAACTCATAGCCCATTACACCTTTGTTGCGATTATAAATCGGCTGGCGTGCAATAAATAGATGATCCATAAATATCCTGATATTATATATCTTAAATATAGCCCATTTTTGAACTTATAGACTAATCTGAAGACCTATGCATACATTTAATCTTAATCCGAGGCAAATACAACAGGTTCATGATAAAACCGATTATTATATTCAACTTGCCAACAAAAAACTATCATTGCAGTTATCGAGCATAGACGTTAAGTTTGACTTAAAAGGGCGTACCTCCGGTATGTTTGTAGTTAAACATAATGAAGTTTTCATCCGTTATAATGAAGTTATATTTTCACGCTATTTTGAGGACAGTCTTGAAAATACTGTGGCCCATGAAGTCGCACACTATGTTGTACACTCCATGCATGGTATTCGAAAAGTTAAGCCCCACGGACATGAGTGGAAGCGGGTAATGAACCTGTTTGAAGTGAAACCGGAAGTCACCAGTAAATATGATGTTAGTGCATTGCCACTTCATCGTCAGAAGCAACATGATTATTCCTGCGCCTGCATGACGCACCAACTATCGAGCACTCGTCATAATAAAGTACAAACAAACAAAGCCGTTTATAAATGCCGCAAATGTCAACAGTCTTTGCACTGGATTAGTCTCAGTTTGTAATCATTATGCGAATCGAATCGAGTCGGCATAGCGGATGACTCAATGCCAGATTAAAGCCATTTAACTGTGTTCTGAAAAATTCAATTTCCTCATCTCTTACCTGGGGATTAACTTTTTTCAGTGCCGTTAAACGGTCTATTTCATTTTCCAGAATTAATAAGTTTGTCGAGTAATGAGACTGCATGTATTCACTGGCGTTCATTTCAATATCTTTGCCAATTTTAGCTAGTGATTTTTTAATACTATTTTCTTTAAGTTGCACTATTTGCTTTGCAATCGCTTTATCAACTGATTTAAATTTATGTTGTCTGAATTGCAAACTTATATCCTCACCAGTTTCAGTAAAGGTAGTTAATATTGGTAAAGCCTGCAACTGATCGTTGGAAAGTTCCTGCTGATGTTCTGCAGGAACTTCAATGTTTAATATATGTACGGTTTGAATTAATAACTGACCTGGCTGAAAGTCCGCCGATTTAATACTACAAACCGAAGTGTTACCCATCTCATGGGTCAATAACATGTCAATACCATTTATAACCATCGGATGATCCCAGCTTAGAAAATGCATATCATCATGACTGAGGGCAACATGTCGATCAAAGGTAACTGTCATACCGTCATCACTCAAGCCCGGAAACTGTCCAACCATATGCTCAGCTGGCGTTATAATATAACTTCCAGCTTTATCCTCTTCTATATTCACCCCATAACAGTCAAATAAGTCATGCATGTAGTGTTTTAACTGTGAGCCCAGTTCAAAGTTTTCAATTTTAGACTGTATTTTTTCTGCAATATCTTTTCGGCAAGAGCTATATTCCAACAAACGATCGCGACCATCGTGCATGGCCTGATTTAACTCATTATATTCAAGTTGAGTTTTATCTACGAAGTCATCGTAATCTTCGTCAGAACATTGCGTAGTATCTAAAGCAAGTAATAATTGTTGCTCGTTATTGCTATATACTTCTGCACCCGCGGGGCAGGTAGTATTAAATGCATTAAGTGACTGGTGATACCAGTGAAAAAGTCGTTGCTGTGCTGAACCTTCAAAATACGGTGCATGTATATTAATTGTGCGAGTTTGTCCAATTCGATCAAGACGGCCAATACGTTGCTCTAATAAATCTGGATTTAAAGGTAAATCAAATAAAACCAGATGATGGGAAAACTGAAAATTTCTACCTTCGCTACCGATTTCAGAGCACATTAAAATTTGCACACCGGTTTCTTTGTCGGCAAAATCTGCTGCACGTTTATCCCTGTCAACTATACTTAAATTTTCATGAAACACTGAAGAGGCTAAACCAAATTGAGTTTTTAAGGCCAGGGATAATTCAATGGCGGTTTCTGCAAAATGTGTTATTAATAATATTTTTTCAGATTTTAATTGATTTAAAAGCTCCACTAACCAGTTGATACGTGGGTCAAATTTTGTCCAGTTATTATTTGATTTTTCCGGGTGTAACAGGTCAACAATATTATCAGAAGTTTTATACTCGACAGGTAAAGGCAGCGCATAGGGTATCACTTTTCTTTGTGGAAAACCCTGAATCGCTGCTCGTGTATTTCTAAATAAAACCCGGCCAGTGCCGTGACAATCTAACAGGTGATGTATGATATCGGTTTTCTGAATCTCAGATAATTCACCGGCATTCACTAATTCAATATCAACATTGCTTTCAAGTGAAGATAAATGATTTAATAAACTATCGGATAAAGATTCATTGGCACTGATCTTTTCAATTAAATCGGCAATAATCTGATACTGATTTTCCTGCTGCACAAAACTCTCATAGTCATTAAATCGGTCTGGATCCAATAATCGCAGGCGCGCGAAATGACTTTCCTTACCAAACTGTTCCGGTGTTGCGGTGAGCAGTAATAAGCCTTTACTGATATGAGCAAGTTGCTCAACTAGTTTATATTCATCGCTTACCCGCTCTCGGCTCCAGGCTAAATGATGGGCTTCATCAACAATTAATAAATCCCACTGTGCATTTAAAACCTGATCGAATCGTTGTGGGTTGTCGGTAAATAAATTCAGGCTACATAAAACCTGTTGTTCCGCATTAAATGGATTTTCAAAATCTGTACTTTCTGTGATGGCCTGGCAACGTTCTTCATCGAAAATACTAAAATACAGATTAAAGCGTCGTAGCAATTCCACCAGCCACTGGTGAATCAGTGCGTCCGGTACAATAATTAAAACCCTGTTGGCTCGACCCCGGTTCATTTGCTGGTGCAAGATTAAACCCGCTTCAATAGTTTTTCCAAGACCGACCTCATCGGCTAATAAAACCCGCGGTGCGTATCGACTGGCCACTTCATTTGCAATATAAAGCTGATGGGGAATTAAACTGGTGCGTGCACCTGTGAGACCACTAATACCGCTGGCGTAATTTTTTAACTGGTTCTGCCAGGTCTGGTAACGTAGTTCAAACCATTTGTTTTTATCCACCTGACCACTAATTAAACGCTCCAGTGGTTTATTGAGTTGAATGGCGGTGTCCAGATCGCGCTCTTCCAATAATTCTATATTTCCCTCGGTGTTTTTTACCTGATACACAATCAAGGAATCTTCTTCAAACACATCCACTACCTTGAGTTTGCGTTTATGTATGTCACTAATCTCGTCGCCAATATTAAATCGAATGCGGGTTAGTGGCGCAGACTCTTTGGCATAGGTGCGGGTTTCACCCGTGGCGTGAAAAAAAATACTGACGGTGCGGTGTTCTACGGTCAAAACCGTGCCCAGTCCCATAAGTAGTTCTGCGTCGCTGATCCAGCGCTGATCTATTGCATATTCTGACATGTTAAATAAAGCTCAAATACATCCGGTCGAAAATCCGTTATTATACGCGACATTGAATAGCAAAATTAGAAAAATCTTATGAAAGCAAACGAAATAAAGCGTGGCTCATTTATCCACTTTGAAGGCCAGAATATTGTTATCAAAAGCGTCTTCTGCCAGACCGCTTCATCACGTAGTGGCAATACTATATATAAAGTGAAGGGGCAGGTACTGGTTACCAAAAAGAAATTCGAGCACGGCTTTTTAGGTGATGAAAATGTAGAGGTGATTGATGTAAACCGACAGGCAGTGCAGCCACTGTACCGCGAGGGCGATGCCTGGGTATTTATGAATAACGAAACCTACGAGCAATACACCCTGGGGGATGAAGACATTCAGGAAGAACTGCCTTTTCTGATGGAGGGGCTAGAAGGCGTTGATGCACTGGTCGTTGAAGAGCAGATTATGGGCATAGAACTACCCGCCAATGTGGTGTTGAACATCACAGAAACCGCACCAGGCATTAAAGGTGCTTCCTCATCAGCACGCACCAAACCCGCGACACTTACCACCGGTCTGGTGGTACAGGTACCAGAATATTTAAGCGAAGGTATCGCGATAAAAGTCAATACGGAAACGCAGGAATATGTCGGCCGAGCCTGAACCGGTCACCATCGACTGGTACGTCTATTTGCTACATTGTGCCGATGGTAGCTACTATACAGGCATTACCACCGACCCAAAACGACGTTTGCAGGAACATAACGAAAACGATAAAAAAGCGGCTAAATATACCCGTGCAAGGCGACCTGTGAAGATGGTGTATTTTGAATTATGTGAGTCACGTTCGGATGCGGGTTCCAGGGAGTATGAAATTCGCAGGCTACCCCGTCTGGCGAAGATAGCTTTGGCTGAATCTATGTAAAAAAGCAATTGACTGGTTTTTAAGCTATCTAAACCGCTTGCATTTAAACTGACTTCTATGGCTATATTTTCGACGATGTTAAGCTCAAACTCACGCATAATTCAATTTATAGTGCGATAAAATCAAACTCCATCATAGCCCTGCGCAAACTGCTATTATCTTCCCACTAAGTTTCTTCTACCCGGTATTCAGTCTCCGGATAGAATATTAAAAAACACAATGAGGATAAACAGATGAAATTAATTCTTTTAGGCGCACCCGGAGCGGGTAAGGGTACAGTTGCAAAATTACTCACTAAAATGGACGGCTCAGTGCAGATATCAACCGGTGATATTTTACGTGGCGCGGTTGCTGCTGGTACAGAACTTGGTAAAAAAGCTGAAGCGGCGATGAAAGCAGGTGATCTGGTATCTGATGATTTGATCATGGGCATTATGAGCGAACGTTTAAAAGAAGACGACTGCAAGGCCGGTTACCTGTTAGACGGCTTCCCACGCACCATTCCACAGGCAGAAGCGCTTAAAGTGATGCTGGCTAATATGGGCGAAGAGCTGGATATGGTTGTTGATATTCAGGTTTCCCGTGATGTGATTCTCGACCGTTTAACCACCCGTCGCACCTGCACCGATTGTGGTGAGATTTATAATGTTAAGTCTAATCCGCCTAAAGCAGAAGGCGTATGTGACAAATGTGGTGGCCCGGTTGTGCAACGTGATGATGAAACTGAAGAAGCCATCAGTAACCGTTTAGATGTATTTAACGAACAAACAGCTCCTCTAGTTGGCTTCTATGAAAAAGAAGGAAACCTGGTTTCGGTTGATGCAACCACCAGCCAGTCGGTTATTGATGCGATTACTGACCGTTTAAAGGCTAACGCCTAGATCTTACAGACAGAGTGGACTGAATTCTCCCTTCTGAAAAATCAGGGGGAAGTATATCTAAAGGCCGAATCTTAAATACTAAGATTTGGCTTTTTTATTATAGATATTGGTTTTCACTCAGGCAAAATTCTGTCACCCGCAGCACTCAATTGGGCCATATCCACCCAACTTCAATTCTGCTATAATCCGCGCCCTTTAAAGCCCCCTAAAATAAAGAGATAAGCCTATGTTCCGACTGGGATGTGAAAATCGTGTTTGTGTTCAGAATGAAGTCCTGTCGGGATTAACCGTAGCACTGGCACTGGTGCCGGAGGCCATTGCATTCGCATTTATCGCGGGAGTAGAACCTTTGGTGGGGCTGTATGCCGCATTTATGGTGGGCCTGCTTGCAGCGATCTTTGGAGGCCGACCGGGTATGATCTCCGGCGCGACTGGCGCAATGGCTGTCGTGATGGTTGCACTGGTTGCAGATAATGGGGTTCAGTACCTGTTTGCCACCGTGGTGCTCACTGGTATATTGCAAATTCTCGCAGGGGTTTTCAAACTCGGAAAATTCATACGTATCGTGCCGCATCCGGTTATGCTTGGCTTTGTAAATGGCCTGGCTATCGTGATATTTCTGTCACAGATGAAAAGTTTTCAGATAGATGTAAACGGCACAATGGAGTGGATGACAGGTCAGCCACTGATGATTTTTGGGGGGTTGATTGCCCTGACTATGGCGATTATTCATTTTCTACCCAGATTTACTACTGCAGTGCCATCTTCACTGGCGGCAATTGTGGTCGTTTCATTGCTCGTCATTGGTTTAAATATTGATACCAATACTGTGGGTGACTTAGCCTCTATTAAAGGCGAGCTTCCGCAGTTTAATATCCCAGCCGTGCCGTTTAATCTGGAAACACTTAAAATTATTTTTCCCTATGCCATTATTCTTGCGGCAATTGGTTTAATTGAATCACTATTAACCCTGACCTTAATTGACGAGCTGACAAACACCCGCGGCCGCGGCAATAGAGAATGTGTAGGACAGGGCATTGCCAACACAGTGACCGGATTCTTTGGTGGCATGGGGGGCTGCGCAATGATCGGCCAGAGTATGATCAATGTAAACTCCGGCGGACATCAGCGTTTATCCGGTGTATCTGCCGCCATCTTTTTATTGGCCTTTATTTTATTTGCATCAAGTTTAATTGAACAAATTCCTATGGCCGCACTGGTGGGTGTTATGTTTATAGTGGTGATTGGCACATTTGAATGGTCGAGTGTGCGCATATTCAGAAAAATTCCCCGCCACGATGCCTTTGTTTTAGTACTGGTTTCAGGCGTAACCGTTGCCAGTGATTTAGCCATAGCGGTTATAGTTGGGGTGATTGTATCAGCGCTGGTATTTGCCTGGGAGCATGCCAAGCATATTCATGTAGTCGATTATATTGATGACAATGGTTCAAAAGTTTATGAATTGAATGGACCATTGTTTTTTGGTTCAGTTAAAAACTTCCGCGAATTATTCACGCCTGAAAATGATCCGGATGATGTAATTATCGAATTTAAAAACTCACGGGTATCGGATCACTCAGCGATTGAAGCTATAGATTCTTTAGCCGAGCGATACATTAAAGCCGGTAAAAAATTACACCTCAGGCATTTATCAGAAGAGTGTAAACAGCTACTTGATAAAGCAGGGGATCTGGTAGAAGTTAACCGGCTGGAAGATCCTATTTATCATGTAGCAGATGATAAGTTAGCATAAGATTTTATTCAGTGGTTTTATTATAAAAATGTAAAGCCACTGATTAATCAGTTTTCTATAAACAAAATTATTGCTAAATACCCCCTAAGGTAAAGCTGACTCTTCATTTAATTGTTGAATTTCATCATAGCAGTTTTCCAGTTTGTCACGATAAACGTTCATTTTATCCCGAACTGAACTTTTTGCATTCATGTAATCACCCTTAATACCCGCTTCCTCCCACCGATCATAGCGATGTAAAGTGGTATCACATTCATCTATCAAAGAACTCAGAGCAATTATTTCAAGATGAATATTATTTGAATAAACACTTTTTTCAAAATTAAGCTGATTTGTATTTATCTTTATTGATAATAAAATCACAGCAAATGAAATTGCAGCTAAAAACAATGCCAGAAAAAGAGAGTTTGATAGAGCTGTGATGTTTTCAGCTGTTAACGCAATATTGGGGATATCTAAATTACTTGCAAAAAACAACATTGAGAAATACCACAATGCGCCTGTTGTAAAAAGTAATGAAATGAATATAAGAATTTTTCTCATGATGGTGCCCTATAACTATATTTTTTGACTCATTATTGCGTGCCATCATGAAATTTTAAGAAATGAAAGACAACTACTTTTGATGATAGTGTGAACAGACTCACACGAAACAGGTGATTTATCAGGTGTAACTATTTAAAGAACTTTTTGTATAAGCGAAGCGGCGCGTTGCGCTTCTAATACCAGCAAGCCTAGATTTACATCAGGTACAGACATAATCGCCAAAACCGCATGCTCACCCGCGGGCATTAAAAACATACAACCCTCAGTGCAGCGTAGAATCATTTGCTGGAGATCTCCCTGCTCTAATTCCTTTGCGGCTTTATTGCACACAGTAATTAATTCGGTACACATGGCACCGACCTGATCCGGGTCGAGCACTGTACCTACCGCCGACATGGTTAAACCATCAGCGGTTGAAATCGTTGATAACTGAATTTCTCTGCACTGGCTGTTCATATCTTTTAAAATATCAACCATATCCTCAGTGCCACCAGTGCAGATTGAGGCATTTGGATTAATGAGGTGGTTGTCATTATTATTCATAGTTATACCTGTTGAAGAGATACGAGGCTAAATTAAGAAATTCAATTTTATCCAAAAAATTAGCATGCTTTGTAATTAAAAGACATGATAAATTTTCAAAATGTAATAGATAGATAATAATTTCTAGATCACTCCAGGTAGTTTTTATACTTAAAGGTGTTTGTAGTAAATTTGTTTCCGGTTTGTATCTTGATCGTTTCGCGGCCTTTACATAATCACAGGCTACTGCAGATATATTTGTTGCCTGTTGCTGATTAAAACCACAGAAGGAAACAGGGAATCCGTCTAAATCAGATAACACATAATCATCGCTTCTGCTCTGGGTATATAAATAAAAATCTATATCAATTTTTATTTCAAAAGTTTCAGTAACACCTGAATCTCTCATATCAATTAATTGAAGAGAAATCATTTTGCTTATTTTTTTAAATGCCAGGGCTTTATCGTCATTAAAATACTCCAGAATATCGGAAAATAGAACAGGGCCATATATATTCTGTTTTAACAGATAAATTAATATCTGTTGAAATGAGTCATCTCGAGACACCATATCAGAACACGAGCTCGAAATTGCATGTTTTAAACCTGTGCTAGTTATATGGTAGTGTGTTTGCATTTAGACAGCCCGGTGAGAAATATTAGATTCCATACAACGGTGGCAATACGTTAGTCCCAGTCTTAAGTGATATCGGACCATTTCTCCTTTTTCGATGGCTTTATGACAACCATCACATATTGTTCCTTCATCAATTTTCAATGCCTCATAACCATTGAGTGGCATTTCTACGCCATTAATAACTTTAGGAAAGGGAGCCTGCTTAACAATATCTAACCTGAAGCTTTCATCAATATTTAACCAGCGAAGAACGAGGTGCTCTTCCAAACCATGCTTTATTAAACAATCTCTTAACATAGCTTCCCGATAGTCAAATAATTCATCACTGATAACCATCCAGTGGTGTGCATTTTTAGGTCGATCGCCAAAATAGACTTTTTCACCGGTAAAAAGCTGTTTCATAAATAGGTATTGTTTTTCACTGGAACGTTGAATAGTTGAGTTCATGAAAAATCCACTTAATTTTTCATCTTCATAAACCTGAGAATAAAAATCATCAAGTATTCGTTTTAATTTTTTTCCTTGTTCCAGTGCCAGCCACATTTCATCGTCTTTTGATAAAATTTGTCTGGCTGTTGTATATCGACTAATAGCTGCCTGATCTGATCCTCTACGGCCCACATCAACTGGTATATTAGGCTTACCTGAACGTAAGTCCTGATAATCAAAACTATCTGCATAAATTGACTTAGCTGGAATATTATGATGTTTAAGCATTGCTTGCATCGAATCTATGAAAGCAGGGGAGCCCGCTATAAAAATAATCGGATCATTTATCTTATCTATTTCCACCTCCAATAAATCTAATGAATTATGGGGTGAAAAATATTTCTGATTTACGGATTCAACGCAAGCAGTATAGGTTATATTTGAATTATCTTTATCTAAATTTACGAGTGGCTCATGTAGATATATATCATCTTTTGACTGCCCATCATGATAAATATTGATATCTCCAGTGTGTGAGTTTTTTATAGCATCTAACGCAACACCATATACCGGAGCAATACCAGTGCCTTTACCAATAAAAACAAGTGCTGTATTTCTATTGTTGACCTGAGAGTAAAAACTGTCTCCCATGGGGCCCTGAAATTCTATTTTATCTCCCGCATCGAGCTTATCAAATATCCAGGAACTTAAGATACCGTTATGCATTTTTTTAATATGGAGTTCAATAAAATAATCATCAGGGTGGCTAACTAGTGAGTAACTTCTTGCAACGCCATCAGAAGAGCGCCTGATATTTATATATTGTCCTGGAAAATAATTAAATGTGTCACCCGGTTCTATAATTAGTCGACAGACATCTTTCGATAGTAACTCTTTTTTGTGAATAGTTGCCGGCTTGTAAAGACAAGATGAATCGATATTAATAACTGACATATCACCTGTTGGCACACAACTACAGGGAAGAAAGTAGCCTTCTTTAATGTGATTAGTTTTTAAACCGCGTTGAGATTTTTCAGGAATTTCTCCTCTGGTACATTGCATCATACAGATATGACAGCTACCTTTTCGACAGGAAAAACTTGTCTCTACACCATTTCGAAGAAATGCTTCAACTAATGTTTCATCATCATGACAGCTATATACCTTGTTTTGATAACTAATTTTATAGACTGACATTAATTATCATACCTGGTCATTAAACAATCTGCTGCTCTGTTTCATTAGCCAGTACCGCTTCCCATATAAATTAGCCAACCAGTTAACCCTAACCAGAAAAGACCTTTAAGTAAAAGAAATAAAAAGGTTAATTTACCAAGCTGAAATAGCATCGCATGGTGCTTTGTGCTATTAAATGATAATAACTTTAGTTTCATTATAAATCCTAATTTCAATATAAATAAACAATCAATAATCTATGCTATTCAGTAAAATCGAAATATTAGCTGCAGCTTTACGAGAATCTATAAATATCTTTCCAAGATTCACAGTCGGCTTAGTTGCAACTGCTAAAACTGCATCTTCACCTGCATAGATAAGCAACATAAGTCCCGCATCACCCTCTATTAAAACTTGCTTGAGTGTGCCTCTTGATATTTCCTCAGCTGCACGTTTAGCAAGTGCGAGTAATGAAGCGCACATTGCACCAAATCGATCAGCATCAACTTGTTCATCTAGCACCCACGCCATATTGATACCATCAGCACTTATTACGGCAGATGCCTCAATATCATCTGATGCGCTGTTAAATGCACGCAATACAGGGCGTAGAGATTTTCCGGGTTCAGCATTTTCCATATCTGAATTATCAAATGCAGCTAACATGACTTTCCTCTTTTACTGGTGAGCACTTTTTTATTAAAAGCGCTTTATAAATTATATGGCAGCTTCAAGTGCAGGTATACTTGATCTGGCTTTGGTTAACGCCATACCAAGGTTCGCTGATTTTCTGCAGACATATGCCACAACATGTTCCTGATTTAATTTGCAACGTAAAAATATATGAATTAGATTATCACTGTTTACAATCATCTCATTGAAATAATGCGAACTATCTTCAACTCCACGTGCCTTTTTAAACATATTTTCAATAGCTACAACATTAGAACCCTGAAACATATCAGCGGTTGCAGCCGCCAACATTTCTAAAATTTCCTGCGGATGTGAGTCAACAGTACGTATTGCAAGCAGCATACCCGTTGAAAGATCCACATAACCTGCAGCTACGCATTCTGGAATAGTTGTAATTGCAGATTGTAGTTCCTGCTCTAATTTATTTGACATAATTTATAATCCCCATGTATATATGTAAAATTAAATTGCATTACTAACCACAGCTGGTTGACAACTAGTACTGCAATTTTGTGATGATATTTTCTCACTCATGTATTCTGAAAAAACATCAAGAAATTTAACCTGCTGTTCTGATTGAACCCAGCGAGGCTCTATCGTCCTAACTTTTTCTAACGCACTCATCGCATCGCAATTTTTCCAGATGAGATATAGTGCGAGAATGGTACCTGTCCTTCCTAAACCAGCACGACAATGTACAGCTACAACACTACCGCTTTCTATAGTCTTATCGATGTGCTCGCAAACTTCAATTGCCTGAGCAAGTGTAGGTATTCCCATATCTTTAATCGGAAAACTATGTCCCTTGATGTTAAACATTTTAAGCCTGGAACCAGAAATCGGTTTTAAAGTAGTCGAAATCAAATGTGTTACACCTACGCGTTGTAATGCTTTTAAATCATATGCTTCATCAAAAAAAACTCCGGGTAAAGGTGTTCCCGCAAGCTTTCCTTTAAGAAGCCATAAAAATCCTCTTGGACCAAAACTTTCACTAACATAATTTTTAGCTGTACTTGAAAGTCGGGTAGTGACTGATGTTTCTTCGTTCAAGTCTTCTGATCGAGCCATAGGTGATGGAACACTGCAAGAGCCAGATTTTACAAACTGTTTTGCAGGCTCAGTTTGTGGTGCTGTAAAAAAAAGTTCTGCTTCCTTGCACTCTTTTACATGACCACCAGCCAGTAATGCTGCATATCCGCCAAGTTGTTTCGCCTGATGCTGATTGTGTAATACGATTAAAATTGATCTTCTTTTCGATTCATCTTTAATATGTGTAAGAAGTTGATCAACTTCATCCGAATTTTCAATACCCGTTGTTGGCTCATCCAGGCAAAGTAAGCGTGGCCCGCATGAAACCAGACGAATAATCGCAATGCGTCTTTGTAAAACAAGCGGGAAACTAACTATATTTTCATTTAGACTATCTTTCAAATAGCCGAGGTTTGACTGTTCTAATAATCTGACGGCCAATTCTTTTTGCTGCAACTGGGTCAAATTGTTTCTTTCGGGTAAATTATGAATGATATTTTCCAGCACACTTTTCACAACAAGTCTGGCGCTTTGAGTTACAATGGACGGACAGTTATCAATGCTTAATTTCTCACCGGAAAAATCGACATCACCCCAGGTTCTAAACGTGGGGTTGTTGTTATTTAAACCGGTTATAGATCTTAATAGTGTGGATTTTCCAGTTCCACCTGGCCCTAGTAATGTGGTGATTGCTTTATTTTTAATACTCAGGTTAACATCATCGAGCACTATCTTATCGCCAAAGGCAGCGCCGAAATTACTGAGTGTCAAAATAGCCTGATTATCCTGCATGAGTTGTCCTTAACTAATTCCCGGATCAAGCACCGCGAGCAAAGCGATGAGTAGTATCTTAATGTCCTGTTTATTTCTCGCATCCACTTCAAAAACGGGCACATTGTAATTAAGTTCACTCAGACGTTTTTTAATGGTAAACAAACCGGGTCGGGGGCTCACATCCATTCTTGAAACGCCTATGACCACTGCATTATTTTTAATAAAATCTTTGAAGTGACTGATAAAAAATTCAACATCGGCCAGTGGATCTTTCCTGGCATTGTCAATCATCAGAACTAAACCAACACCACCTACCGTGAGAATATCCCACATAAAACTAAATCTTTCCTGACCCGGTGTACCATATAAGTGCATTTTTTTATTACCCTCTAAATTTAATACACCGTAATCCATTGCAACCGTGGTATTTGATTTTCTAAGAACGACTTCATCACTGGCGCTGGCTTCGGTTTTTGCTACGGGTATATCACTTATAGAAGAAATAGCAGTGGTTTTTCCTGCACCAACCGGACCGGTAAATATAATTTTATGCTCCATGTTTAATCCTTAAATGCTGGCAATTTTATTCAACAGTAAACTTAACAGCGCATTGTTTCGATGCGGTTTAAAATTAGCTTCAATATGGTTGTCATTATTTACTATGCGTATTGCACCGGCACAACGTGCTGCACAATAAAAACGATAGGCCTCATCTCGGGGAATTTTTAAATCTACAATGATCCGTTCAATAGATGAAGAGTGTTTTGATAGTAATGACGCTATGCGTAAAAAATTTATGCTCATAGGAATTCGAGTAAAATTAGGCCAGTGACATAACTCAAGTACGTCATCCCACTTGCTGCCTTCAATAAGCCGACCTTCCGATGCATAAAATCCTGCGGCCCACAATAATTCATCAATATTTCTGCCGATAACAGTTTTATAATTTTCAATTTTACTATCGTTAAGCACTGTGACTTTAAATGAGCCAGCTGGAAGCTGACAAAATGATTTTAATTTTTCCAGATCAGTCAGATACTCACCGGCACTTGAGAGCACAGTGACCCGTCCATGATTTGGATTATCGATTAGAATGTTTTGAGAGTTTGAGACCGCACGACGAATAATATTAATAACATAATCATCCGGGGAGAATGACTCGGTTAATGAAATAACTTCAGCTTCCATGATGCACCCTTGAATATTGATAAACAATATTCATACTAAATAATTATCTTTAAATAATTATCTTTAAATAATTGCTTACTAGTAAGGGGCAATCCTGAAAAACCTGGATGACTCCCAGTCTTATCAGTTTTTCATGCCTAACGGTATAAAAGATTGAATAATTACTCTGGTAACTCCGCTGTCTTCAAAAATCTAAAAAGACCGGTGGTTTTGCGAACCTGACTCACGTACAGGAGTGCCCTTACAGTTAATAATGTATTTATAGTTCAGGGAATTTTAAATGCAAGTCAGGGGAGGTAAATTAATAAAAGTTTTTTGACCTTTTATCATTGTTCAAGAAAAGCAGTTCTGAGTTTAATAGAACAACAGCAGAACTGCTTTAATAAAAAATACTAATTAATTCAATAACTCATAGGCATATGAGCCTGTATATCTTTTATGTTATGTCGAACCAGATTTTTATCAATCTCCGATACAACATACTTATTAGTTTCATGGCCCAGGCATTTTCGCAAATCACCTAAGAATTTTGGGGGTGACATTAAAATGAGCTTACTGAACTGGCCCTTATTACGGGCAGATTTTAAATGCTCCCCAATCGTTCGGGCAAATGTTGTGCGTTCATGATCTTTGTGAGTTTCAAGTGAGCCAGTCAGCTGTGAATGACGACTTTCTTTTTGCTGATTACCACTAAGTTGCTGTTTATGATTTCTAATGATTGAATGGGTAAAGCCTGTCAACTCCTTAAGTATTTTCCTAGACTCGTTCTTTTCAACTTCGTATATTTTTGCACGGCTGCTTTCCGCAACCACAACCCAGGTTTTAGACATAGATTAACTCCAATTGTTTGACTATGGTCGGAATACCGCTATATGAAGTGATCAAATAGCTAATGGTATTCCGGGTAGGTTTTATCTTTAGTACCTCGCTGTTTAAATCTGTCTTTAATATATAAGACGTGCTCTGCAGCTTTGATAATTGAAAATATTTATAGATGCGATTAACCCTGTTAATAAAACAAATTTTAATGATTTTCCCCTGAAGAACATCTCTAATAGAAAATTTAGATTCAACAGCTAAGTAAATGATATATCAATCAAACTAAAATTCGATTTGATGCAGATTAATGAATAGTTATTAGATAATATTATGTTTAACTGCTATATTAGTATTTTATGATTTAGACGAACGGTACTAGAGAAAGTAAATGTCGAAGAGTGCGGAGCTTACAAACCAGATAACCAAAACGACTTGCCCATACTGTGGCGTTGGTTGTGGTGTCATAGTTAGTAAAGATCAAGGACAGTACAGTGTAAAAGGCAATCCGGATCACCCGTCTAATCTGGGGCGTATATGCTCAAAAGGTGCGGCTTTAGCAGATACACTGGATAATGAGGGCCGCATGCGGTATCCGCAAATAAATGGCATCAATACATCCTGGGATGAAGCCACAACTTTAATCGCTAAACGGTTAGACGCCTGTATTAATCAACATGGGCCCGAATCGGTTGCAATGTATGTATCCGGGCAGTTACTCACAGAAGATTACTACGTCGCCAATAAATTTATGAAGGGATTTATTGGTAGTGCAAATATCGATACAAATTCCCGCCTGTGCATGTCATCAGTTGTCGCTGCGCAAAAAAGAGCCTATGGCGCCGACAGTGTTCCCAATTGTTATGAAGACTTAGAACGCACCAACCTAATTGTAATTGTGGGTTCGAATACTGCCTGGTGTCATCCGGTTATTTTTCAGCGTATTCGTCAGGCTAAAAATGATAATCCAAATTGCCAGGTTATCGTCATTGACCCTCGCAAAACCGCCACCTGTGATATTGCGGACATGCATCTCCAAATAAAATCCGGAAAAGATTCTGTTTTATTCAACGGCTTATTAACCTACCTAAACGACAACAAAGAAATTAACCGGCAATTTGTAGACAATTGTGTTGAGGGCATGCAACAAGCCCTGGATGCAGCCTATGAATCCTCTGCCAATATAGATGATGTTGCACATATTTGTGGCATCAGTAAGGATGATTTAGAAGCGTTTTATAACATGTTTGCCCGCAAGGAAAAAGTCATTACCCTGTTTTCCCAGGGAGTTAATCAGAGCCACACGGGTACAGACAATGTTAATGCCATTATTAACTGTCATCTGCTTTCCGGTCGAATTGGCCGACCGGGTATGGGGGCCTTTTCATTAACCGGTCAACCCAATGCTATGGGGGGCAGGGAAGTTGGTGGCCTGGCAAACCAGTTAACTGCGCACATGGATTTAGAAAATGAAGATCATAGAAATTTAGTACAACAACACTGGCAAAGTCCTCACATTACGGATAAGGCAGGGTATAAAGCCGTCGATTTATTTGAAGCTATTTTAGATAACAAAATAAAGGCGCTATGGATCATTGGTACTAACCCGGCAGTGAGCATGCCGGATAGTAACCGGGTGAGAAAAGCTTTATCCCAGTGCGAATTTTTAGTAGTGCAGGATTGCATGCAAAATACTGACACCACCGATCTAGGTCATGTTTTATTACCCGCCAGTACCTGGGGGGAACGTGATGGTATGGTAACCAATTCAGAGAGGCGCATATCAAGACAGCGCGCATTTCGTGATGCACCGGACGAAGCATTACCCGACTGGAAAATCATCTCCAGCGTCGCACAAAAAATGGGATTTTCCAGTGCATTTAATTATCAGTCACCGGTTGAAATTTTTACCGAATATGCGACATTAAGTGGTAAGGAAAATAATGGTACACGTGATTTTGATATTTCCCTGTTTTCAGATTTAGATGAAAAAGGTTACGAGCAGTTTATACCAATCCAGTGGCCGGCGAAATATAATCTTCTTTCGGGTACGCAACGTTTATTTGAAGATGGAAAATTTTTTACCACTTCGGGTAAAGCCCAAATGATACCGATTAAACCCGAAGGACCCGCCAATCCGCCCAGTGAAAAATATCCACTTATATTAAATACCGGCAGAATTCGCGATCAGTGGCACACTATGACACGCACCGGTAAATCACCGAAACTATCAACCCATTTATCGGAGGCATTTATCCAGATAGCCACCGAGGATGCAAAACGCTTTAATATTTTTAAAGACAGCCTGGTAAATGTGACAAGTGCCTGGGGTGACTCTACAGTAAGAGCCAGCATTAATGACGATATACCCGTGGGCATGGTATTTATGCCCATGCACTGGAATGATCAGTACGCCTCCGATGCATTAACCGATAAACTGGTTAACCCGGATCGCGACCCGTTTTCCGGCCAGCCAGAATTTAAACACACACCGGTTTCCATAGCACCGGCTAAAAAATCCTGGTATGGATTTTTATTGTCTCGTCGCCAACTGGATTTATCATCACAGGATTACTGGAATTTAAATAAAGGCCACTCACTGTGGCGATATGAAATCGCTGGAAATGAAACCCCGGATAACTGGGCAGAACATGCACGCAATTTATTATGCGCCCATGAAGAAGATGTTAAATGGATGGAGTATCTTGATCAATCAGCAAGTCAATATCGCGCCGCAAGAATGGTGGGGAATCAACTAGAAAGCTGCATTTTTATCAGCCCAAATGTGCACCTGCCAAATCGTGACTGGTTAATGGCCTTATTTGATAAAGCGGTTATAGATGATAAAGACAAAGCGTTTTTATTATCTGGTCGTCCAGGTGAAGCCACCGAAGATGTGGGGGCAAGTGTATGTGCCTGCTTTGGGGTTGGGCGCAATACAATTCTAAAAGCCATAAAAGAAAATAACTTACAGTCAATTGGTGAAATTGGTGAACGATTACAGGCGGGAACGAATTGTGGCTCCTGTATTCCTGAGTTAACTGCGTTATTAAATGAAAAATAGATATAAAAATTGCCAGGTATGCTCTGATTGAGTATGGTTAGAATAAGCTTAATAATCATTTTAGATTCAAAGCATCCTTGATGTGTTTAATTGTATTTAATAATTACCCCTGAGGCCAGTATGAAAACAATACTCTTTGCACGCCATGCAAAATCAGACTGGAACCAGCCAGGTTACAGTGACTTTGATCGTCCGTTAAATCCGAAAGGTGAAACAGTGGCACCGGTTATGGCATCAGAAATACATAAAAAATATTCTGTCGATCAAATTATTAGCAGTGATGCGGCCCGTGCACTAGCAACCGCAACGCATTATAAAAGCGCGCTAACTCCGCAGCGAGAATTAGTTCACGAACATTTACTCTACAACGCCTCGCATATGGATATAGCCAGAGTTGTAAATAATCTTTCAAATGCATACACTTCGGTGATGCTCGTGGGACACAACCCGGGAATGACAGAAATTGTAAATTATTACGCGCCCGACAGTTTAGATGATATGCCAACCTGTAGCGTAGCCATCGTTCAGTTTGAAATTAATGCGTGGAATGAAATAACTCAAAACACGGGCAAGTTAATGGCCTTCGAAACTCCAAACAAGTAATTACCCACCAGTAATTTTAATTCTTACTAACCGATAATATTTTGAACGCCCAGGAATGTCAGCTTACGTTACTCGCTAGTTTCACAACGCGCTTCATAAACTTCCATGATGGATTTCAGCTCATTTTTTAATTCATTAATTTCCGCATCGCTAAAGTCTTCTATACCTTCAATCTTATTACCCGATTCGAGAGTTAGAATAATCGCATTTACCGACACACACCCTGTGCTGCAGATGTTTTCCACAGCGCGAATGACTTTTTGATTATTAATCACTTAGTTAAACCCTTACGCATATCATGTAACCAGGCCTGAAAGGTTGGATAATCCTTATATTTTTTACCTATAACATAGCGTAAAACATTATTTAAACGATACAGGCGAATAACAGATTCTACACGCAGTACCTCTTTTCCGAATTCATCAAAAAATATCAGGCTCGGCGCGAAGGTTACATTTAAATCTTCAGCCCATTCTCTTGATGTCGTATTACGCCCGGCGGGTGTTACCACTGGCGTATCTGCCATTGTGTCAAGTTGCACGGCATTGAGTTGATTGAGTTGCTTAATAACTTGTGGCTGATTTAATGTATCACCATGTAAAATATCACAGGCATGACAACGCGGATGTTCAAAAAAAACCACCAGAGGTTTTACATTTGATTTAGGCTTTGGGGTACTACGTTGTCGATGAAGATTATAGGGCGGGGATATAAAACTATCGTGCTCATTAAGCTCTTCAGAGCCATAACTCAGCGCTGCTTCCGCACGATTTAAATATTGACGAAACGGCTCTTTTTTATAATGAGCATCCGCTACATATTCTAACGCGGCTCTAAACTGATACTTGGGCCGATAACCCGGCAACTTTAAAGCGAGCTGACCTTTGGCATTATAAAACAGCAGTGAAGGGGTAAAATTTGTACGCTTGAGTGACGAGAAGTTTTTTTCACTCCAGCTAGTACCATTAAAATCAGTAACTCTTCTATCGCCCCGTACATCTATGGCAATGACATTAAAATTCTTACGTGTAAACTTTACTATCGCTGGATCACCCCAGTTAACCTCCAGTAAAGATTTGCAATATGCACAGTCTTTACGACCAAAATAAATGATAATGCCTTTTTTACCCTCTTTTAAAGCATCATCCAGGCTTTCATGAAGATCCAGAAAACTCAGGCTGAACCAGTCTGGTAAACTCAGTTCATCCTTAAGCGGCTGATCATCAAAAGCAATGGCCTCATTAAAATTCTGTTCGGCAACGCTCGCCGTGGCGGTATAGCCATATATCGCGAGCATAATAATACAAGTCATTAAAATACGCATACGGTTCAACAATTCACTCTTTCCATCAATAATAAAAACAACATAATCCTGATAATTTTAAAATTATTCTATTAGACTATCTTTTGTATAACCTCATTCTAGCTTATTTTATGCGGCCTTTGCATATATTCATGGCTACGCATTTCCTGCAAGCGACTTAAGGTGCGCTTAAATTCAAAAGCCAGCTGTTTACCCGAATACAGATCTTCGGGTTTAGTTTCAGCGCTGCACACTAAATTTACATTGCGGTCGTAGAACTCATCAATCATATTAATAAAGCGTTTTGCCCGGTCATTTTGTCCATCATCCATTTTAGGAATATCACTGATAAACACCGTATGAAATTGTCTGGCAATTTCGATATAATCAGCTGATCCGCGGTTATCACCGCAAATTTCCTGAAAATCCAGCCAGATAATATCATCGGTATAAAGCCTGGTTTTTATGATTCGGTAGTTGATATGTATTTTTTGGAATCGTTGAGCAGGGCAGGTACTGAGTTCTAAAAAACGCACTTCGAGTATTTTATTACTGGTGTTTACAGATGGCAATTTATCTGAAGATTCAATCAAATGCCAGGTATCGGCTTTTTCCAGCAATCGCAAACGATGGTCGACTGCTCCGTTTAATTGAATTACCTGAGTGTGGGCTTTAATTAATGCAATTGCAGGCAAAAAACGCTCACGCTGCAGGCCGTTTTTATATAAATTATCCGGTGCCTGATTAGATGTCGCTACCAGCACAACGCCTTCTTCAAGCAAGGTTTGAAACAGGCCATATAACAGCATTGCATCTGTGATGTCGGAGACATGAAATTCATCCAGACAAAGTAACTGATAGTGGCGCGCATAGGATCTGGCGATGAGTCTAAGTGGGTTTTTCTGCTCACCTATCATGCTTAGCTGATCGTGGATGGCCTGCATAAAGTGCTGGAAGTGCATCCTGATTTTTCGTTTTTCAATGAGCGAATACATTTCAAATGAATCAAAAAACATATCCATTAGCCAGGTTTTCCCACGTCCCACATCACCCCAGATATAGCAGCCGGGTAGAGTAGGTGTCGTTAATTTTAAAACGTCCTTAATTCTATAAGCGATGGTTTGCTTTAATTTAAGGTGATTGATTAGATCTAGCTGTAACTGTGCCAGATGCTCGACTGCACTTTGTTGCTCTGGATCATGATCGTAGCTTTTTTTCCTGAGCTGCTTTTTATATTCATCGAGGATAGACATAAAATTATTTTATGGGAATACCGTATTTAAAATCATATAGTTAGTACTTCTTTTTAATGTAAATGCTAATTAGTTTCACAGGGCAGCGGCACCCTGAAAAATATACTTATTCGACTGATTATGCCCCACACAATTTATAAATCCACTTCAAAAGTAAATAATTTAAATCACGCTCGGGCTTATCCTAAAAAGAACGAGTCCAATAAAAACGCAATAACAGCTATCTTTACTAATCTTAAACGATAGCTTCCGCAGAAGGAGCAATCTGATTAGGTATGGCTAGAATTAAACTGTAAAAAGTGTGTCTGCATTTTTAATGAAGTGGGGCTGAATAGCCATTTCATTGCAATAAACCCAGGGGAAAATACAGGCGCTTTTCGCCTGATGCAAATAAACAGACATAATCGGCGCATCCCCGACTACACAAGTCATTGAGAAATCGATAATTTTTTGCTAATATACTCTCCGATTTCTGTGGCTCCAAAACCCTATCTAAAAGGCCAATAACAACAAGATGACACGCTATATATTTATTACCGGTGGTGTAGTTTCTTCACTAGGTAAAGGAATCGCCGCCGCTTCACTGGGCGCAATTCTTGAGGCTCGCGGCCTCACCGTCAAAATGCTCAAGCTCGACCCCTATATAAATGTTGACCCCGGCACCATGAGTCCATTTCAGCATGGTGAAGTTTATGTCACCGATGACGGCGCAGAAACGGATTTAGATCTGGGTCATTACGAGCGGTTTGTCAATTCCCGTACCTCTCAGGCCAGTAACTTTACCTCGGGACGTATCTACGAAACTGTTATTCGTAAAGAGCGCAGGGGGGAGTACCTGGGGGGCACAGTACAGGTTATTCCCCACATTACCGATGAAATAAAGCGCAGCGTTATTAAGGGCGCTGCGGGTGCTGATGTGGCGATGGTCGAAATAGGCGGCACCGTGGGTGATATCGAGTCCCTGCCATTTCTTGAGGCCATTCGCCAGATGGGAGTTGAGCTGGGCCATGATCGGGCACTCTTTATGCACCTCACACTGGTGCCCTATATTCGCTCAGCGGGTGAAGTAAAAACCAAACCAACTCAGCACTCGGTTAAAGAATTACGTTCTATTGGTATTCAGCCTGATATTTTATTATGTCGCTCTGAGGAATATCTGGCGGTAGAAGAACGCCGTAAAATTTCCCTGTTTACCAATGTAGAAGAAAAAGCGGTTATCTCCGCCAAAGATTTAGATCACATCTATAAAATTCCCAAATGGTTACAGGATCAGGGTCTGGATAAAATTGTCGCTGACAAATTACGCCTGGATGATTTACCCGAAGCCGATATGTCTGACTGGGAAGAGGTGGTTGACGCACTGGAGCATCCAGATTCAGAAGTCACCATTGGTATGGTGGGCAAGTATGTTGACCTGACCGAATCCTATAAATCGCTTAATGAATCCCTCAGCCATGCAGGTATTCAAAACAGGGTAAAAGTAAATATTCATTATATCGACTCGGAAGATTTTGAAGCCGGTGATATGAGTCAGCTCGATGGCCTTGATGCGGTACTTGTTCCCGGTGGTTTCGGCAAGCGCGGTGTAGAAGGCAAAATTGCTGCGGTTAGGTATGCCCGTGAAAATGCGGTGCCGTATTTAGGCATCTGCTTAGGCATGCAGGTAGCGGTTATTGAATATGCTCGCCACATGGCCGACATGGAAGATGCCCACAGCACCGAGTTTAATCATTCGACAACCCATCCGGTAATAGGCTTAATAACTGAATGGAAATCGGAAACCGGTAAAACCGAAACTCGCGATGAGCATTCCGATTTAGGCGGCACCATGCGCTTGGGAGCTCAGCCCTGCAAACTGGAAGTGGGGAGCAAAATTGCCGCAATTTATGGGGCAAATAAAATATCCGAGCGCCATCGTCACCGCTATGAATTTAACAACACCTTCATGCAGGCACTGGAAGAAAAGGGCCTTAAATTTTCTGGTCGTTCCGTTGATGGCAATTTAGTCGAAGTGATCGAAGTACCTGACCACCCGTGGTTTGTTGCTTGCCAGTTCCACCCGGAATTCACCTCTACACCGCGCAAAGGCCACCCGTTATTTACCGATTATATAAAAGCCGCGTGTAAGCATCGCGATGAAAGAGGGGAAGTGTAATGGATTTATGTGGATACAACGTTGGTATAGATCAGCCGCTTTTCCTGCTGGCTGGCCCCTGTGTTATCGAATCTGAAGCCATGGCACTCAGTACGGCAACACAATTGAAACAAATTACGGATAAACTGGGTATCCCATTTATCTACAAGTCATCATTTGATAAAGCGAATCGCTCATCAATTGACAGCTTTCGTGGCCTCGGCATGGCTGAAGGTTTACGAATTCTGCAAAAAATTAAAGATGAAGTGGGGGTACCGGTAATTACCGATGTACACGAAGATACCCCCATGGATGAAGTGGCTGAGGTGGTGGATGTCTTGCAAACGCCGGCATTTTTATGCCGTCAAACTAACTTCATTTTAAAAGCTGCCGCGGCGGGTATCCCGGTTAATATCAAAAAGGGCCAGTTTATGGCGCCCTGGGATATGAAACATGTGGTAGATAAAGCACGAACCACAGGCAACCAACAAATTATGGTTTGTGATCGGGGTGTATCGTTTGGTTATAACAACCTGGTTTCAGACATGCGCGCCCTGGCGGTCATGCGTGAAACCGAATGCCCCGTTGTATTTGATGCAACACACTCGGTGCAACTACCCGGCGGTCAGGGTACAACCTCCGGCGGACAGCGTGAGCATGTGCCGGTTTTAGCCCGAGCAGCAGTAGCAGCGGGTGTGGCCGGTGTGTTTATGGAAACCCACCCGGACCCAGCAAATGCCAAGAGTGATGGCCCTAATGCCTGGCCTCTGGACAAAATGGAAGCACTATTGACGCGCCTTAAAGGCATTGATGAGTTAGTTAAATCATCGCCGTTTGAAGAGACGCAACTGTAAAGCTTCCTTCTTTGTAAAAAGGGGATTGAGGGAGATTTAGGCAAACAAAATTTATTTCGAATTCTGTAGATAAATTTTGCTTGGTATTAAATCTCCCCCAACCCCTCTTTTACTAAGAGGGGAGTTACAAGACTCTTATTTAGTTAAGAGAAACGTAACGCTATAGCCTCCCCCTTAGTAAAAGGGGGATTGAGGGGGATTTGAGCAAACATAGTTTATTGCAGATTTTGAATATAAATCATGTTTAAAAATTAAATCTCCCCCAACCCCTCTTTTACTAAAAGGTGAGTTACAAGGCTCTTATTTAGTTAAGAGAAACGTAACGCTATAGCCTCCCCCTTAGTAAAAGGGGGATTGAGGGGGATTTGAGCAAACATAGTTTATTTCAGATTTTGAATATAAATCATGTTTAAAAATTAAATCTCCTCCAGCTCCTCTTTTACTAAGAAGGGAGCTAAACTAGATACACAAACAAGAAACGAAACGAAAATACATAAGGTATTGAAAAAGACATGTCAAAAATTAAGCAAATTATCGCAAGAGAAATTCTCGATTCACGGGGAAACCCAACGCTGGAAGCGGACGTAATTCTGGAAAACGGCGTACGTGGTCGAGCGGCCGTTCCTTCAGGTGCATCAACCGGCGCCCGGGAAGCTATCGAACTACGCGATGATGACAAAAACCGTTACATGGGTAAGGGTGTTTTAAAAGCGGTAGCCAATGTTAATGGCGAAATTCAAAAATCCCTGATTGGTACAGATTGTCGTGAGCAGAGCACAATCGACGATATTATGATTAAGCTCGACGGCACAGAAAACAAAGAACGCCTGGGAGCAAATGCACTTTTAGCGGCGTCCCTGGCTTGCGCACATGCAGCGGCAAATTTTGAAAATAAGGATCTGTTTGATTATTTAGGTAACGGCACATTTAAACTACCTGTGCCCATGATGAACATTATCAACGGTGGCTCTCACGCAGACAACAGTGTAGACCTGCAGGAATTTATGATTCTTCCCGTTGGTGCGCCTTCATTTAAAGAAGCATTACGTTACGGCACTGAAGTTTTTCACGCACTGAAAAAAGTTTTATCTGATCGCGGCATGATTACAACCGTCGGTGATGAAGGTGGTTTTGCTCCAAACCTTTCTTCTAATGAAGAAGCCATTGAAGTTATTTTAGAAGCCATTGATAAAGCGGGTTATGTCGCGGGCAAAGATATTTATTTAGGTCTTGATGTGGCCAGTTCTGAATTTTATATCGACGGCAAATACGATTTAGCATCAGAGAATCGTAAATTAAGCGCAGAAGAAATGATCGACTTTTTAGCCGACTGGGTAGACAGATACCCCATCATCACCATTGAAGATGGTTTGGATGAAGCGGACTGGGAAGGTTGGGCAAAATTAACCGAACGTTTAAATGATAAGGTACAACTGGTGGGTGATGATTTATTTGTTACTAATACTAAAATCTTTAAAGAGGGTATCGACAAAGGCATCGCTAATTCCATCTTAATCAAGTTCAATCAGATTGGTACCCTAACTGAAACTTTAAACGCAATAAATATGGCTCACGATGCGGATTACACCGCCGTTGTTTCCCATCGCTCCGGTGAAACTGAAGACAGCACCATTGCTGATTTATGTGTAGCAACCTGCACCGGCCAGATTAAAACCGGTTCATTATCACGCTCTGATCGTGTTGCTAAATACAACCAGTTATTACGCATTGAAGAAACCCTGGGTGATAAAGCAGTTTATGCAGGCAAGTCTGCATTTAAACACCTTAGCTAAACGTCATCATCTGCTAAAGGCTGCACCTGCATAATATTATTGTAGGTGTGCTGGCTTCAGCTCACGATATCAGGAGGTAGATGCATTGAAGTGGCTACTATCATTGCTTATTGTTTTACTGTTTGCGCTACAGTATAAACTCTGGGTGGGTGATGGTAGCGTTCCTGAAATCCTGCATCTACAGGAAGAAGTTGAAAAACAACAGTTGCATCAACAGAAATTAGAGGAGCGCAATGCTTCACTGGCCGCTGAAGTTAAAGATTTAAAACAGGGGCATGATGCAATTGAAGAGCGAGCCCGCAGTGAACTCGGGATGATTAAAAAAGATGAAAAATTTTATCAAATCATTCACACATCTAAATAAATGCTCCCATGTCAAATAATCAATACTGGGCCATAGTTCCCGCCGCGGGTATCGGTAAGCGTATGCAGGCTGACCGACCTAAGCAATATTTAAAACTATTAAATAAAACAGTTATTGAACATACGCTGGATCGACTGTTATCTTTGGATGAAATATCGGGTGTGGTGTTATCTATCAGTAAAGATGATGAGTACTGGAAAGAATTAAATTACACAAGTCATAAACCAATCCTTGTCGCTGAAGGCGGAACCCAGAGAAGTGACTCGGTTTTAAATGCACTTTTATTACTTCAACACAAAAATAAACATCTCAAAAATATTTATACATTAGTCCATGATGCTGCCAGACCCTGTGTTCGGGCACTGGATATTCAGGCATTAATTCATCACACCTATCAAAATGACAATGGTGGTTTGCTGGCCTTACCAGTACGCGACACCATGAAACGTTCGACTGAAAATACAACTGTTTTAAAAACTGTTGAGCGTGACGGATTGTGGCATGCTTTAACCCCACAAATGTTTAAACTGGATTTGTTAATTGATGCATTACAAAGTGCACAGGAAAAACGTTTAACCGTAACTGATGATGCCTCAGCAATGGAGCTAGCAGGTTACCATCCGCGTTTAGTTGAAGCCCATGAAGACAATATAAAAATCACTCGAGCGTTTGATTTACAACTCGCTAAATTATATTTAGAAAATCAGCAGTAACTTGGGGAGTCGTCAGGATACTTAATTAGTGTTTTGCCACAGAGACACGAAGATTACAGTGTTTTAAAAAACAACTTCGCTGCATGTAAGTTAACTATTCTCTGTTATCTCTGTAGCAAAACATATACAGGTTATGAAAGGGTGTTGTAATTATTTAAATATCAACACTTTTTAAGGTCCATGAACTACCACCTTCAACGACGGCCGGATGATGTCGGTGAATTATATTTTCAATAAAGCCAACTTTATCATCGGGTATATCTACCATCATTAATAACTCATTGTGACTAACCGCATGTTTAAATTCATTTAGATGAACGCGCGGAATATGTCTTACAAAAAAATTACCCGCTGCAAAACTTATAACCATTACAGCCAGAGATAACAGAGCCAATAAGTACTCCTGTAATATAAAAGCAATAATGCAGATGCAGAGAAAAATAAAAAATAAGATTAGATTACCTTTCCAGAAAATATTTTCAATTTTCCGTGCCTCATCATGAGTCTGATTTTCAGTGGCTGGATTTAATGAACCAATAGGCAAATTATGTTCAGCATAGGTGTGAATGTCTTTATCATTAACCCCAAGCTTTATTAACTCATTAGCTACATTTTGTGCAAGCCTGGCATTGGGTAATAAAAAATTTAGTCGACGGAACATGGCGTGCTCCTTTAAATAATTTAAGGTGTTTACATTTAATAATTTAGATCATGGTTAACCTTCGGCAACATAGTCTTCACTATTATTCCCCATCAGGGTTATTTTATGATCATCTTCATTTTCCCAATTCATAAATTCTTCCATGTTTTTCTGGTTTTCAAAGTAAATTTCCAGCCCATTGGTACCATCACCTTCATAGTGGCAGGGGTGGTTTGATAGGTCATGAATTTCATTCAGGGTAATAGGATCGGTTGTGATACGAATATGCATAATGATCTCCTTAAAGAGTAAGGCAATGATCGATGATAACTAAATCATTACCCATATATAGAATTCCTGAGTAAAATTGTCAAGTACTCCTGATCGGATATTTAGATGCATATGGCCAGTTTGATAAGTGTTCGATGCCACGTAATCTGGTAAGTTATTACTGTTTTGAATGGGCAATAAAAAGGACGCCACATGGGCGCCCTTTACTTTGAACCTAAAACAACAATTACTTGTTGGCTTTACGCTCTTGTGCTTCTTTAATAACTTCTTCCGCTACATTCTTCGGACAAGGGCTGTAGTGTGAGAACTCCATAGAGAACTGACCACGACCAGAAGTCATTGTACGCAGGTCGCCAATGTAACCAAACATTTCGCTTAAAGGAGCATCGGCTTTAATACGCACACCTGTTGGGCCAGCTTCCTGTCCCTGAATCATTGCACGTCGACGGTTTAAGTCACCAATAACATCACCCACGTGATCTTCCGGTGTAAATACATCGACCTTCATGATGGGCTCAATTAACTGTGGGCCAGCCTTTGCAATTGACTGACGATAAGCGCCTTTTGCTGCAATTTCGAAAGCAACAGCAGAGGAGTCAACCGCATGGAAAGCACCGTCCATTAGTGTGAATTTCACATCTAGTAATGGATACTCAGCCAGTACACCTTTGTCCATCATCGAACCGAAGCCTTTTTCAACAGCAGGCCAGAATTCACGGGGAACGTTACCACCGGTTACCTTTGATTCAAATTCATAACCTGAATTAGCTTCACCTGGCTCAATGATATAGTCGATCTTACCGAACTGACCAGATCCACCAGACTGCTTCTTATGCGTGTAGCTGTCCTCAACTTTCTGTGTAATTGTTTCACGGTAGGCTACCTGAGGCTTACCAACGGTTACATCTACGCCGTGGGTACGCTTAAGAATATCAATCTTGATATCTAAATGCAGCTCGCCCATGCCTCGTAAAATAGTTTCACCCGATTCTTCATCTGTGTTTACGTAGAAAGAAGGATCTTCTGCAACCATCTTGGAAAGTGCCAGACCCATCTTCTCAGATCCACCTTTATCATTCGGAGAAATCGCAATTGAGATGACGGGATCAGGGAATACCATTGGCTCTAAAGTCGCTGGGTTCTTTTCGTCAGCCAGTGTGTGACCGGTCTGAACATTTTTCAAACCAACGAATGCCACAATATCACCCGCCTGACAGCTGCTGATTTCTTCAGCTTTGTCAGCGTGCATCATAACCATACGGCCAATACGTTCTTTTTTACCCGTGAAGGTGTTAATTAGTGTATCACCTTTGTTAACTGTACCCGAGTAGATGCGAACGAAGGTCAGCGCACCAAAACGGTCATCCATAATTTTGAATGCTAATGCACGTACGGGCAGTGCAGGATCAACAACTGCGAATTCGCCTGTTTCTTCACCTTCTTCATTAACTTCTGGCTGAGGTGGAACATCAGTTGGGCAGGGCAGGTAATCAACAACTGCATTAAGTACAGGCTGTACACCTTTGTTTTTAAATGCAGAGCCCGCATAAGTTGGGAAGAAGTCCAGTGCAATTGTACCTTTACGGATACAACGATGCAGATCTTCTTCAGAGGGTTCATTACCTTCAAGGTAAGCTTCCATCAGGTCATCGTCTTGCTCAACAGCGGTTTCGATAAGCTTTTCACGCCATTCTTCAACCTGATCAACCATATCTGCAGGAACGTCTTTTAACTCATAATTTTCGGGTAAACCAGAATCATCCCATACCCATGCCTTACGGGTAATCAGATCAACAACCCCTTGCAGCTCGTCTTCGGCACCAATCGGTAAAACCATTACGAGAGGGGTTGCTGCAAGTACGTCTTCAATTTGCTTAACAACACGATAGAAATCTGCACCGATACGGTCCATCTTATTAATGAAGATAACACGTGCCACTTCAGATTCATTGGCATAACGCCAGTTGGTCTCTGACTGGGGCTCAACACCACCCGATGCACAGAAAACACCCACACCACCATCTAATACTTTCAGAGAACGGTAAACTTCGATAGTGAAGTCAACGTGTCCCGGTGTATCAATAATGTTGAACTGGTGATCATCCCAGAAACAGGTAGTCGCTGCTGACTGGATAGTAATACCACGCTCTGCTTCCTGTTCCATGAAGTCAGTTGTAGCAGCACCATCGTGCACTTCACCGGTCTTATGGATTTTACCAGTCAGCTTTAATATACGCTCTGTAGTGGTGGTTTTACCCGCGTCTACGTGGGCGAATATGCCGATATTTCTGTAACGAGATAGATCTGTCATGTTCTTACTCTTAAATAAGTTAAATAATAGGGTTTTAACCAGCCAGTCATTCGCTGGTCGACGTGTCTGCAAGCTTTTTAAATCAATAACTTAACACCTTAAATTAAAGCTATTTAGTATTTAAAAAACAACTCCACTGTCAGGCGGGCTACAGGCAATACATAATCTGTTTAAAACGAAGGCGCGGATTATACTAAAAAAGGGGGCTAAAACATAGGTGTATATTAGAGAAAGTTTAAAGTATTCATATACCTGTAATTATTCAACTGAAACCGGTGTCTTAGCATTGAGTAAATAGCATCTTATTATTAAGGTTGAGAGTTAGGTCAGGATTTATGTACGTATCGAGTTTAGGGCATTTTAAATCCCTACAACCTGCTTTTTTAGCTTAAAGAGAGAAAAACGGTAGCCATTTCTTTTGGCCAATTCTATAACGATAAAAGCATTAATCCTGCATAATTCAGCTTTGCACTTTAGTAGAACCTTAAACATTCCAGTCAATTTCACTCAATCCATGTTCTCGTAAATACCGATTAATCTGAGAAAATGGTCGGCTTCCAAAGAATCCTCGGTAAGCAGACAGCGGCGAAGGATGAGGTGATCGAATAACCAGATGCCGCGCCTCATCTATCATCGAACCTTTCTTTTGCGCGTAGGCACCCCACAGTACAAACACGATGGGCTGTGGTAGACCATTTAAGCTGGTTACCACCTGGTCAGTAAACAGCTCCCAGCCTTTTCCCTGATGCGCATTCGCCCGACCGCTTTCTACTGTTAACACGCTATTGAGCAGCAACACTCCCTGATTTGCCCAGTTTTGTAAGTTACCATTCTCATTGTTTATACCCAGGTCTTCATCAAGCTCTTTATAAATATTTTTTAATGATTTAGGAATAGGGCGTACATCAGGTAACACAGAAAAGCATAAGCCATGAGCATGTCCAGGAGTTGGGTAGGGGTCCTGTCCGAGTATCACAACCTTTACCTGGTCAGGCTGCGTACTATTAAGAGCATTAAACCTAAGCGGTTGTGGTGGAAAAATATTAACACCCCGGTCTAGCTCCGATTGTAGAAAACGCATAAGCTCCTGCATATAGTTTTTATTAAATTCAGGTGCTAACAAATCATGCCAGGGTTTAGCTAAAGCGGGTACTGGGGTTGGGTTGCTCATAAATCATCCAGAGGTATTTAAAAAAACCTATATGATAAACGCTTTTAAGTTTAGAAAATAACTAATCTTAATCCGGTACACTATTTGGATCTTACTAAAATAAACCGTATACTCGAATTCAAAATAGATGTAGAACAACCAGAATACGATTAGTACTGAGCAGGCTTTTATTATATGGACAAAACCCAGCAAAATTTCGCTATTATGTTTGCCGATGTTGCAGGAAGCACACGTTTATATGAGCGCCTCGGAGACCAGACCGCAAACCAGATGATTAACGGTGCTATCAATCTGGCTTCAACACTCGTAAAAAATCACCAGGGCGTTATTGTTAAAACCATTGGCGATGAAGTTATGTGCCGATTTTCCAGTGCTGATAACGCTATACAGTGCGCCTGTGAAATCCATGAACTGATGGAAAAACAGCCCATACAAAATGGCGCGGGACTGGTCTTTCGCATTGGTTTAAACTGGGGGCCCGCCATATTGAAGGAAGATGGAGATATTTTCGGTGATGCAGTTAACCTCGCTGCGCGAATGGCAGGCGTTGCCAAAGCGCGTCAAATTATTACAACAGAATTCACTTATAATAAACTCACCAATGTTTCCCTCATTTCAAAGTGCCGTGAAATTGACTGTATAAATGTAAAAGGTAAAGTTGAAGCAATTTCAATTATAGAGGTTATGTGGGAGCCAAATGATGTTACTCGCATGTCAACGATGATTAGCGATAACCTTTCCAGCTTCGTCTCACCACCATTAACACTGCTTTATCAAAAAAATAAACATATCCTTAAGCCCAATACTCCAGCATTTACTTTCGGACGTGATGCAATGTGCGACTTGATGATTGCTTCGAGCCTGGCTTCACGGGTGCATGCAAAAATCGAAAACAGAAGAGGCAAGTATATTCTTGTGGATGAAAGCACCAACGGCACATATATTCAGATGAATAAACAGAGCCCAATTTTTTTAAAGCGTGAAGAGATAACGTTACAGGGAAAAGGTATTATAAGTTTTGGTGAATCGATTAAATCGCACAATAAATTTTTATTGCGTTTTAATTTTTGAACCAAACTTTGTAATTTGAAATGAGTTATATCGCTTAAAACACCTGATAATGAATTATAAATGAGTTAGAATCCATTTTAATGCTTTGTTAATCACTGAAAAGATGCATCCACCCATATTATTAACATATAAATATTACTGCAAGAATGATTAATCATAATAACATTACACGATACATATTTTTTTTAAAGAACATAAGCTTTATGTTTCTGTTAGCTTATTCAATCACAGGAGTTAGTGCATCAATGTTTCAAAAACAAGAAGAGGAAGTTGTTCTGTTTTCACCCATGCAAGGTCAAATTACCCTGAATGGCAAACCAGTTGCCGATGCCAGAGTTGAACGATTTCTTAAATGGAAAGATGAAACCGGTGAAAAAGACAGCTTTTCTACAGATCAAAATGGTCAATTCAAAATTCCCGTCAAAAAAGACACGGTTAAATTAAGCACCATCTCCAAATTTGTTATTGCACAGGAAATACGTGTATATATAGATAAAGAAGAATACCTCATCTGGACAATGGGAACCGGTAATAAAACCCGCTACGGAGAATTAGGTGGTAAGCCGATAAATTTACGTTGTGAATTAAGCGATGCAATGCAGCGCGTGGAAGTTGATGATGGTTTATTGGGCACTTCATGTCAGTGGGATTCAATAGAAAAAAAATAAAAACTCAAGGGAATATTTTATGACAGTTTTAACACCTCGTATCGCTGCCGAATTAGCCAAAGAAGTTTATTTCGTACAAAACGAAAGCACTTTGCCTTTCTTTCTGGCACGCAATGAATTATCTGCATCTATAGATAAAAAACAAAAACTCACAGCACAAGTCGGTGGTCGATTAATTCGAACTGCAAAAGACGGTTTTGGTATTTGCGCCATGGGCGGAAAAGGCTACGAAAAAGACCTGTTTCTAATTTTTCGAGGATCTACCAGTGCCAATAGAAATGCAGACTGGATAAGCAATGCTCGAATCGGTGTTCAGTTTTCAAAAAATGGTTTGCCCGTGCATACGGGGTTTAATTCCATATTCAAAAGTATGCTACCGAGCATAAAAGAATTTATTATTGCCAACAAAGATATTCAAACCATACATTGTGTTGGTCATAGCCTGGGGGGTGCTGTTGCTACACTCGCCGCAGACTGGGTAAAAAGCCAGCTTAAAAAAACAGTAAAACTCTATACCTTTGGCGCACCTAAACCCGGCTTAATGTTATTTGCAACAAACCTGACAACTAAGCTGGAGAAGAAAAATATTTACCGCACCTACCATGCATCCGATCCGGTTCCCATGATTCCGGTTTTTCCTTTTGTGCAGCCACCATTACCCGGATACGGACACTTTATTCCATCAAACGAAAGTATTTTATCAGCCGAAGCGCATGACATTGGAAAGTATTTAACCTCAGTGAAAGAATCATCCTGGAGTGAGCTAGAAAGACGATCACCACCCTATAATGCAGAAAGCATGGTTGAAGAATGGCTTAAATCTAAATCACCGGTAACATCATCCAGCCATAAAATATGGCAATGGATTAATGCGGGCTTAATTTATGTTCTGAAAAAAATTGCCGGACCTCTAATCGTAGCCCTGCAAGCTGGTTTAATGGGCATACTTACTATAACGGATTTAGTTGCCATGTTACTTAAAAAAGGCCTGGATTTACTTAAAGCCGCAGGCGAGTGGGTGCGTCGACTTATTACAAAAATGATGCAGGCAGTAGGTATCAGGGTTGTTAAACAAGACGAGGAGTTGACACAGGAAGTTATCCGCGGTGTTTTATCCAAAGTCATGGAAAAAACAAACGCCGAAGCAAAAAGAGCGATACAAATGATTAGTTAACAATATATAAATTTCGTACCCAAAGTGCATTTAAGTTTTTCTGTACAGAATTAATAAGCAAATATTTTTTCCTGTGCAGAAAATTCATTCCGTAAAATAGTTCTGTCATTAGTCGACAAAGAACTTAACAATTGAGTTCTGCTTTCCAGAAAATATCGCAATTGCTCAGGTGACATCGCTTCACCTTTACCAAAAGGCCTATGATATTCACGTGTTTCAGTAAAGAAAAAACGATGTAGATTCGCATCAAACTCCATACCACTATAAACTTCTTCAAACTGGCTACTCGCCTGCATCAAATTCAACCTGTGCCCCTGAATTGATAAACCATTCGCATAACTATAAGGGGTTAATTCACCAATAGGCTTAAAAAGTAAAAGCTCCTCATAAAAAGGAATGTGCTTTTTGGTGACTGAGCACATTAAATCGTTAACATGTAATAGTTTGGCGTATTGAAAACAGAGCTTAAATAAAAACATGGAAATATTATTCTGTAGTGCAGATTCTTCAGGGGATATCGCCAGACTTATTGACTCTGCGAGAAGCAATCCAGAAATACGTAATCTATTTAGCGACATACTGTAAATTTCATCCATCGGCAGCCCCATAGATGTGTCTACAACCATTGTCAAAGTCCCAACAACAACCTCTTTTCCACCGGGAAGTTTTTTAATGGCTATAAATATTTTACTGTCTGGTAACAGGTGATATTTAGTTAAGCGTAACTCACTATCCTTATTGTGTAGACCAACAGATATATACTGCTGAGTGACCAATTCTAAAGCCTGCTCAATTTCTTCGGTGGTCGTGGCAATTTTATATTCTATATTTTCAGTATTTTGCAATAGTTTCGACCTGCGAATTCTAACGCTGCGGCGCTTTTCTATATAGCTTTGTTGCTGTAGTCTATTACCCATAATTAAATCCATAGTATTACAACTAAATTTACCCGATGATCATATCAGTAGATCATGCATACAGATATGTATAGGGCATAATCGGAAATTTATATCTGACAATAATTAAAACTAAAACCAGTTCACATTAAAAGTTTGTTTTAAAACAAGTAAATAATTATTAAAGCCTTAAATGATTATCTGTATGCGATTAGAAGGCAAGCCAATCCGTATTAAAAAGAGGAACATAGGGTTACCCCCTAAGATATAAACTTTATGTCTTTTATAAAAACGAAATAAATCATATAATTTAAATTTAAAAACAAGCAATCACTAGAAAAATGCAGTGTTTTATACAAAACAACTACCTTAAAGTGTTGCACGTATAAGTTTAGTTGCTGTAGCTTAAGATTTTCTTAAGATGCATTTCATGGCTTATTTTAAAAAATTGTTATTTTCTTATTATTTACAGTCATATGGCTGTGGGAATCGAATCAGTACAACCATTCAAGACTCTCTCCAACTAGCTTAATAAAAACAGCATAATTTAACCCCATAAATATTGTCAATACCCATCAGGACATAACTACAATCCTTTCCAGTACACATGAAGAGATGCCCTCAATTGGTAATCATCGGCGCTATGTAACAAATGTTACATTGAATGATATAACTAATTGCCCCCCTTAATTTCATTAAAAAAACGTTATATCTCTATAAAGCTTACTTATATGACAGATTATTCCAGTCTAATGCGCTCTAACTAAGCAGCTTATTTAGAGGATTGTAATTTTTTTAAAAATCGATATTCGACTCATCTATCAACTTGTTATAAACTCAAGCAATATTAATTTGAATGAGTTTAAAGACATTAATCTACGTGGCATCCTTCTTTTTGATCTCGACAAAAGATGTTTACCTTCGGTTTAAGTCGCCCTGAACAAGAGCAGAGAGTTTTGGCAAAGTCGTATACATCAGACCTGTTCAACTGCATTGTTTATCAACACTCCGATTTCAATTTTATACTGTACGCCAATTTTATAGATTCATGTTTTAAGGTAATGAGATGACGATTTTAGGGATAGATTTAGGCACAACTAATAGCATCTGTAGCATATGGACAGATGACGGCATAAAACTTATACAGAACAGGTTGGGAGACATTTTAACCCCATCTGTTATTGGCCTGGATGACAAGGGGAACATCACAGTCGGTAGAATTGCAAAAGACAGGTTAATTACACATAGTGATGAAACAGTGGCCGTCTTTAAGCGCTTAATGGGAACAGAACATAAAATTAAAATTGGTAAAAAATATTTTACCGCGACAGAGCTCTCTTCTATTATATTAAGGTCGTTAAAAGAGGATGCAGAAAATTTTTTGGGTGAAACAATAGAGGAGGCTGTCATTAGTGTTCCAGCTTACTTTAACGACAATCAACGTCATGCAACTAAATTAGCAGGGGAGCTTGCAGGTTTTAAAGTAGATCGTTTAATTAACGAACCAACCGCAGCTGCAATGGCTTATGGTTTACATGACAAGAGTGAAGGGATTTATCTTATACTGGATATGGGGGGCGGCACATTTGATGTTTCAATCCTGGAGTTTTTTGAAGGTGTAATGGAGGTACATGCAACTTCTGGAGATAACTTTTTAGGCGGAGAAGATTTTGTTGAAGCCATGGTCGATGATTTACTCAATGAGACAGGTGCAGAAAAGGACACTATTAGCAGTAAACAGTTACAGACATTATATATGCAAATGGAAACTGCTAAACGTAAAATAGGCAGCACCGAATCATTTGAACAAACCATAAAAATACATAAAAAACAATTTCAGTGGAAATCAACCAAAGCATGGTTTGATCGTGTCTCAATGCCATTAATGTTAAGAGTAAAACGCCCCATAGAAAATGCACTAAGAGATGCCGAACTAAGCTCAAGTGAAATAGATAATATTGTACTAGTAGGCGGATCAACCCGAATGGGCTTATTTAGGGCGACCATTGGAAAACTTTTCGGGCGTTTACCTTTATGTCATATTGACCCAGATACGGTTGTAGCGATGGGAGCGGCCATACAGGCTGGACTAAAAGATAAAAATAAAGCCTTGAATGATATTGTATTAACAGATGTTTGTCCCTATACATTAGGAACTGAAATCAACAACCCCAATGGGGGTAATGAAGGAGGTTATTATTACCCGATAATTGAGCGTAACACTACCGTGCCCACAAGTATGGTAAAAACTGTTCAAACATCGTTTGATAATCAAACCCAGTTAGAAATTAAAATTTTTCAGGGTGAAAATCGACTGGTTAAAAAGAATGTTTTTCTCGGTGAAATAACAGTTAAAGTCCCTAAAGGGCCAGAGGGTAAAGAAACGGTAGATGTGCGTTACAGCTATGATATGAACGGGTTACTAGAGGTTGATGTAACAATTGTATCGACTGGAAAAAAATATAACAAACTTATTGAGCAAACACCGGGCGCTTTAAGCGACAAAGACAAAAAGGCATCACTAGCCAAGCTTTCTAAAATAAAATTTCATCCTAGAGAGTCTGAAGAAAACAGGGCTATCATTGCCCGAGGTGAAAGGATTTATGAATCATCGCTCAATGAAAAAAGAGAATATATTGCTAATATATTGGCACAGTTTGAAAAAATACTCGACAAACAGAATGTACAGGAAATAAAAAAAGCCAGAGAAAAAATCACTATAATATTGCATGAACTGGATAGTGAGGAGTGGTTTTAATGTCAATATGGGATGTGTTGGGAATTTCTGAAACCAGTGATATTAAAACTATAAAACGTGCTTATGCGGTAATGCTTAAAAATGTAAAGCCTGATGATGACCCAAAAGGCTTTCAACAACTACATGAAGCCTACAAGTCAGCTCAAAAAATTGCTAAATATAGCAACAGCAGCAACCAGATTAATGATGATTATCTGCCGGATCAAAGCATCAAAAATGAAGTAAACGTAGTTAATACTGATACAACATCTTATGATAATTCAGATAATAACGTTACAACGACTAATCAAATTAATTTTACATATAACGAAGAAATACCTGACACTCCTTACACCCCACAGGTAAGTGATGAGCAACTGGAACTTGATCGTGTTTTATCTCTGGTAGATAAGCTACTTCTAGACGAATGCAAACGCAATGTGATTAAATCATGGGGATTTATTTCGGCATCGACATTTATTCTTGATTCTGACTTTAACTGGCAATTAGGTCTTTCTATCCTGAAAAGATTACTCGCCATAGATGATATAAAAACATCTACTCTCAATTATTTGAACTCATTATTTAACTGGAAAGATGAAGAAGAGTATATTTGTGAAGTAATAGAAGACAAGTGGTGTAAAACCTTACTCCTCAGAATTAATGATTCAAAACAGAATAATGACCCTGTTCTGCATTTACGTGGTTCAAAATCAATTAAAAAAGTTAATAAAATTCAGGATAAAATATTTAAACAGTACTATTTCACTAGTGATGCAAGAAGAATGTTTGCACTACTCATTGATTTGAGCCTTATATTTTTTACAATACATAGTTTGCTATCGATATATCAGTTAGTTTTTGGTGGAGTAGAAGAAGCAGTGCTTAAGAAAATAACGCTGGTCTTTTTTGTTATTTTATACAGTATCTATGCCTGGAGCTTCGAAACATCATACCTTCAATCGACACCCGGGAAGTTTTTACTCGGTCTAAGAGTTACCGACAAGAATTTTATGCGCATTCATCACTTACGATATTTTTTTAGATTAGTTTTAATGATCGCTAGTAGTTTTATGCATATTGTAACAGTCTTTATAAACATACTTCTAAGTCAACGTTACCTGCACGATAGAGCAAGTGGAACCTATGTCATCGACTACAGAAGATCAAAGAAAGAACATGAAGAGTATTATCCTGAATAAATTCAATCACATCAAATAAACGCTGATATCTCATTTAGATGAACAGGCTGTGTATGTATGACACAGCATATCAATGGATTACTACAATGAATACAGATGCAGGGACGGGTTGTCTGGGATTTGAAATGGCCAGTTATCAATTCAATATTTGAACAGGTAACTGGCCGTATTACAGATATATCTCACTAATCTTAACTACTTGCTTATTCCTATGCCGTTAATGAGCACATTTCATATTTTTTAAATTAAGGTGTCGCACCCTGTAGCGGTTGTATTTCATAATTTCCAAATTTGGCAGCTGGCAAAGGTGCCAAGATATTAATACGATTTAACACCGGATTTGCAGTGCGTGTTTTTAAATAATCGGCTACCACCTGGGTCCCCTCAACCGCATTACCTTCTGCATCAACATACTGCTTAACATTTTTAGCAGGAACCTTATTTATCAGATTAGGTTCCGAATCAAAATTATAACCACCCAGTGTGTAAGTCGCGGATAAGTCCAATGGAGCCCAAACATTTGTTTCATTATTATGAATCATAATATTTGTAGCGCGAGATCCAAATGCAGCATAAGGGTCCAAATCATATGTTAAGCCACTCCAGCCAAATAACCAGCCTCCACGCCATTTTGCAGGGTCAGTATTTAAAGATCCATCAGTCGTGTTTTCAATAACATTTTTTAACTGTTGACCACTGACTTCACCTTTAGCAATAAAAGGACCTATTGCAACATAGTGATAAATGTCTTCCAGTTTAATTGGTCCGGGCGCAATGTGAGTACCATAACGAAAGCCCCGAATTATACCTGCATCAGCATGAGTCATTTCTTTAAAAACATCCGCAAGAAAATCGTGTGAAGAACCCTCTATTACCGCTGGCATATTTTCATGCGCAAAATTTGAACGGTGCAGGGCAATTTCAGCCTGGCCTATTACCGTATCAATGGGCGTGTTCAGCGCTGTTCCGTTTACTGGATTAATTTGTGGTATAAATGTTCCGCTAACAAATGGTTTGCGTACGGCAGCCACTTTTTTAGCTATTTCCTTATTTTCCTTAATACGGCTATCAATCGTGTGCATGGTAAAATCTGTATCTACCAATTGACCATCCTTAATAGTCAGTTTTAACTCACCCAGACGCGTACCATCCTGGCCCTCTTCAACAATTAGGGTTCCGTTAGAAGTATAAACAGGCTCTATTGTCTCTTCATGCATGTCAGATGAAAGAATAATATCAATACCTGGATTAGCTTCAGCCAGGCGAATATTATTTGCCAGACCCAACTCAGATATAACGATCAACACATCAACCTGTGACCTTAATAAGGGGACAAATTCAGCCATCTCAGCATCGCCTTTAGAAAAGCGGAAACCCTGCACAACATCTGCACCAATCACTTTAGGACCGCGCTCTGTAGTAAAACCCAGAATGCCAATTTTAACGCCTTCTATTTTTTTAATAGTATAAGGGGGTAAAACACGCTGTCCGGTTTTATCCTCATAAGGGAACCCATCAAAGTACAGGTTGGCCGCTAATGCACCCCAGGGAGCTAGTGGGTCAGGTCCAGCCAATAATTCCTGAAATCGCTCTGTTCCGTAAACGAACTCCCAGTTACCCGGTGCAAAAAAGTCAATATCAAATTCATTGATAACATCTACTAATGCCTGGCCACGTGTATAGAGCGCTTCTGCAGAACCCTGAATGGTATCCCCGGTGTTAATAAGCAAAGATGAATCACTTTTTTCACGAATTTTTTTTATCTTAGTATAAAGCCTTGCTAGCCCTCCCTGTAACTCGCCATTACCATCACTGCGTAAATGCGGGCGTGGTATCAAGTGACCGTGAATGTCACCTATATGAATTAATGTTAGTTCCTGTTCATCATTGTGATGATGATCCGATTTGCCCGCAAAAGTTGCGCTCATACTGGTCACTGTAAGTGCAAATAATGATATGGACAATCTACGTAATAGTTTCTTATTCATTGAGATTCCTAATAGTGATTAAAATTATTTATATGTGCCTATTTACTCACGACCCAATAAACACCCGCAGAAATTACCACGCTTAAATTATTGAGAGATAGAAGAATTAATTAGCATTATTTTGCTCACTTCAGCAAACAATAGGTGTTTTTTGATCAACTAAAGCCAATATTATGTTGAATAATTTACAAACAGATAAATTAAAGATAAATAACCGGCCAATAGACTAATTATAGGTGTGATTTATGTGAGGCAAATCATAATATATGTAAATATAAAAAATAAATGGAATAAAAATTATTATGCATAATGACCGATGAATTTAATAAAAACTTAATATATCGATCTTCCAAAATAAGGTAATTATATAAAACAGAAACTAGTCCACAGTTTTCAGCACTTTTGATTGACTCCCTGCAAGCTAAAACTTAGATTGCACATACTAAAATTGCAAAGGCCAGAACCCTTCCAGTAAACCAGAAGAAATTTAAAATAATTTTCTAGTTCATGTACATTATTGGTGATTTAAAATGCTTAAAAATTCATCACAAAATACTCATTCATGAAAGAGGTATGTTGATGCTAAAACTAAGCAAATATAAAATTATTACAGAACAATTTTATTTATGGATGAATAAGCACTAACGGCGCGTAGTTCTCATCGTTAATTTGATGATTTTATACCAACAGGAATAATTACTTAGCCTTTACAAGGTGATAGGGAATATTCCAGTTATGTTGGATAATGACAAAATAAAATGATTAAATAACGCAAATTTTAACTGTGATAAGAAAAAATATATGGAGATCACAGAATGAAGATGCCAGTATTGCTTCAAATAGACCTCAGAAAAAACAAAACAGAACCTCATCAGTGCGCACAACTATCTACTCGCTTTAAACAGAATATTCTAGAAGAAGAGCATAGACTTATGGATTGTGTAAATAGCCTATCTCCTGATGTAATTTGTTTCGAATTTGATTACCCCGATATTAAATGCCTTAAAACACTAGAATTAACAAAAAAATCTTTTCCATCAATTCCCATAATAATGATTACTGAACAACATGATGAAAATTTAGCGATATGGGCATTACGGGCACGTGTATGGGATTATTTAGTTAAACCAATAGACTGTGAAATTTTATACAGTTATGTATGTAAATTAACTGATCTGCGCAACAATAAAAACCCTTCGAGAGATATTTTTCAACCCAGTCAAACCCTATCTACAAATATCAATGTGCGGCAACCCGCTGGTAAAAAGAACACATCTCTACATGTCATAAAATACGTTGAGGACCATTATCAGGAAAAAATTTACATATCTGAGTTAGCCGAAAAGTGCAGAATTTCAAAACATCAGTTCAGTCGTATTTTCAAGCGAGAAAAGGGAGTTACCTTTAGAGAGTATCTGGTTAATTACCGACTCGACAAAGCCCGTGAGTTGTTAGATGAGTCACAACTTTCTGTAGGTGATGTGAGTTTTGCTGTAGGTTTTTTTGATCACTCCTATTTCACTCGAATGTTTAAACGCTATGCTGGCCTGTCACCCTCAGATTATCGGCTGCGTAATCAGTGAAGTATTTCACAAGTACAAAATAGCTATCACAAAACTACTAATCCCTGACAGAATACTTATAACTACTGTTATTTTGATTGTGTATAAAAGCAAATGAATTGTACAAGAAGTATAACAATTCTCAAGGGCACTATTGCCATATCAACCATGCACGATAAACCCATGACCAAATTAGGAAAAATAACAATGAGAATTTTACCTGCGGTAACCGTTTTTATCACAATATTTGCAACATTTTCCACAGCATATGCTGGAAAAAACTCATCTGATGATGCTACCTTACCTTGTCCTGACCAGGCGATAATGGACATGGATGGGGAGTTTGGTATCGGCACCAGCAGCTTAACCAGTTGTATACAAAACCGTAAAGGCGTAAAAAATGTTATTGCCTGGAACCTGGCATCAGTTAACAAAAGAAGTGGCCTTGCACAACAGGTCCAGGTAACACGCAACACAACCAATAATTACGAAAATATGTACGGCATGGTTATTAACGAAGAATTTAAAATGGTCGCCGTTGGATATGCTGGAGGCGGGCGCTGGTTATTAACCAATGAAGCTTATAATCGCACCTACGGTGTAACCACAGGTAACCCTACAGCAGGATTAACCACCTCACTAATCGAGCGCGGTGTATCCGTCTATATGTGTCAAAACACAATGCGTGGCAATAAGTGGGTAACGACTGATCTGATTCCCGGTGTTAAAATGGTGCCATCAGGTGCTGTCGCTGTGCTGGATTATCAAAATGAAGGCTATGAGTATATTAATCCCTAAGCCTGGGTAAAAAATATTAGTAAATATATCCATTAAAATAAGAAGAAGCTAAGCTGTTCCTTAATAGGGAACAGTGAAGGTTTCCATTTATAAAATAAAAGCCAATACCTCAACCTCAAATGAATATTATTTCACAACTGAATTCAGGTTAGCCTAAATTTAAAAAGGGTATTTAGTTGGACATATAATATAATGTTATCTAGTTCGATTGATATTCTTAATTAGCCTTTTAAATTAAAGCAATCACCTCTTCGCAAGTAGATGTGGTGCATTAATCGCCTCTGGTCTGCAAATTTCTAATTCCAACTTTTTATATAGCGATTATATTTTTAATGAGATGGCAGGCACCGATGGCTTTGTGATTAACAGTAGTTTAATTAATGCGTCACTGGGTGGAAGTGTCACGTTGCTTGTAAAATCCGTAACTAATGATGATGTTACCTCTGCACAGCTGGGCAGTGTAAATGTAGCCGCGGGTAAAACGCGGTTATAAACTGCGGTGAAATTAACGCGGAAGATGGGCGAGTTTTTATTAACCGCCAGTGTGAACCAGGATATTTTCTCACAGGCAGTAAACTCAGGTGACATGGGGCAAGCAACCAGTGTTGTGGTGAATGAGAATGGCACGTTTACTTTTAGGTGTAGGGTTGATGTGGTTAATACGGGTGTTAAATCGAGGATGTCCTGTTCAAATTAAGGGGGTATTGCAACTCCATAACATTACACTAAACGCATTTAATTTATGTGGCATAATACAGGGTATACGAGTTATTTAATGTAACCTGATTTATGGTAAGGAATTTACACTCTTGATAACACGATCATTATTCAGTGCGCTTGCACTATTAGTTACGCTATTTTATATTTCTGAAGGAGCTGCTATGTCATTATTTTTTGGGGGTGAAAAAGTTGAGGCTGTTCTTTTTTCGCCTTTGTCAGGTCAAATCACCTATAAAGGTAAGCCAGCATCTGGCGCGGTGCTTAAATTGTGGATTGCCTGGAAAGACCAGGAAGGTGAAACCGAGATTTTCAACGCAGATGAAGCAGGTAACTTCTCAATCCCTGCTAAAATCATAGAGTACAAAAGCAGCACGCTTGCTCAAATATCAATCGGCCAGATGATTACAGTTGAGTATAAAGGCGGTAAATATACAATATGGAAAGCGGGAAAATCTAGCACGCATCTTTACGGGGAGTTAGGTGGCCGACCTGAAAACCTCGTATGCGAGCTGACTAAAGAGGAAATGGATACACACTTAGATAGCACTTTGCTAGAAACCCTATGTGTCTGGACTAAATTAAGCACCATGCTAAACAGACACCCATCTTAATGTCTTTAATCTACATATGTTATTTTGACAACCTTTATGTGGATTTCTGTTTAATACTCTAATCACTATCGAGAACAATACCTTTTATTAACGTGTTTTATTCATCATTAAATAGATGTAACTTAGCAGTGTTCATACTTTTTAAATGGCGATTATATTTTTAGTGAAATGGCCGACACCGATGACTTTGTTATTAACAGTGGTATTATTAACAAAGCTAATGTATATTTTTTTACACATAAAAACTGAGGATGTTTAAATGTTTAATTTTTCTCTCACTATCAAACACGGTGAAAAAATTATTGCTTATGAAGAGGGTATAACAGGCGGTGCATTAAAGGTAAATGATGCCTATAATATATCTCTAATACAAATGCATAATGGCCACTATGAATTACGCTTAATTTATGAAACTTCAATTTTTCTTTAAGGACGATGGCATTAATTGATGGTTAAAAGCGGATAAAAAAAAGTTTATTACAAGCTGGGAAAGCAGGGCTGGGTGTTTTGTTGGGTTTTGAGTATATTAGAAACAATTGTTCTCTGGTCCTGGTTTTTTGGTCCGTTTTTTACATTTACAATTGGCGACCATGTAAGTTAGTCTGGTAGACTTATACACACTTTCAAGCATTAGGTTATTAAATATGAAGAAAAATATACTACCTATTCTTATCTTTTTTATCTTAATGAGTCAGGAATCTTTGGCGAACAATATCGCAGATAATAAAGTGTATTCAATCTTCTGTGAGCTTGTTACTGAAGCAATGACTCTAAGGTCGGATAGTAAAAGCCAGCATGAGTACATTGTAAAATACTTTGATGAGAAAGTAGGAAGTAAAGAAATAAAAGACGCCTATGATGTAGTATTTCAAGTGGCACCAGATAAACGATATAGTGTATTTAAAAAATCGATTGAAGAGGATATTGGAGGCACATGGGAGTGTAGTGGCTTGAAGGCGTATTTCGATCAATATGTGAAATAATCAAGTGGCGTGAAACCAGATATGGGCTTGTTCTTCCAGGGAAGTTTAACTAAAAGGGTATTAAGAGGCTAAAGATGAATAAGAAAAATTTAAATGATGTAGAAAAAAAGCAATCATAAATAGCATTTTGGGCGCAAACCACAGTGCTACTGGACAGCATTTTCAATTATACAGTGAAATGATCACTGGCTTAGGATACGTCAATGATGCCGCATCATTTGCTGAACTATTACCTGCACTAAGCAGTTGGTTGTCAGGTGCTCGAGTAGCCACAATTACATCAACTGCTTCTTTTGCTGGTGTACTGCTGTTCCCATTACAGCAGCTAATTAATCTAATCAATGCTAATGAAACCGGTTTAAGGTTTTATTCCTATAGAGCTATTTCCTATGCTATTACCGCCTGGGCTTTCGATAAACCCAGTCCATTGTCATCACCACAGATTATGCTTAATGTTAGAAATGGACCTTATACTGAGGTTCAAGGGGAAAGCAGGTATAGTCAAGTTTGGCAAGAAACTGCTTTCAGCGTGACAAATAAGATAAAACATACTTGTTTACAAAATAAAATTAATGAAAAGCACTTGAAAGCAATTTTTAAGGCCCTTGGTAAAGGAAAACCAGAAAGCCTCTCACTTTTACTATTACAAGGCTTCGAAAAAGAATTTTCTCACATTTCAAAAGACATGTGGAAAAGTAATTATAATGTTCTGTACCCTAAATAATTAATCATGTTGACTTTAAATAAGATTTTTTATGGTCTACTCGCAGTCGCTCTAATATTGGTGGGTATATTTCTGCTGTTGGTCGATCATATGTCGTTGCCTAGTCGTTATGGGGCAACTCCAATGCCGTTGTCGCCACCCACAACGTATTTTGTTGCGGCTTTACCGCTGTCATTCGGCATATCAATTATTTTGTTTATTATAAACAAAGAAAAATATGACTCGTTGTGTAAGAAGATTGTTTTAGTCGGATTTTCAGTAGGCGCTTTAGGTTTGGTGATAATTGGGCCAATTCTAAATCATTTTAGTTAGAGGAATTTAAGGGGTAGAGCCAACTCCAGTAAGTTACATAACATAAAACCCGGGCAAGAGAAAAATTGTTTCTAATATTAAAAAGTGAATTAATGGCCTGGTTGAGCAAAGCATTAAATAAAAACAATATTAAATAATTATGAAAATTTTTTTAACCCCTTTAATATTGTCATTAATGTTGTTAATAACGAATTGTACTGACACTGAAGGTTTGAATATGGTTGCAGAAAATATTAATAAATTAATTAGCACTGATAACGCTGATGATGAAGAAAAAGCTTTAGGTGAACTTTTGTTAAGTGTTAAAAACACCGATATTAATTATGGCTATAGAGTATTTAATGTTTCTAAAAACCGCAGTGTATCACCAGAGAATTTAGATGCAGAATTAGATGATGAATTATTAGTCACCATTTTTGTTGGCCCAGAATCACCTTATACAGAGTTCAAGTGGAAGCCTCACTATAACGGGCATATAACTCGATTAATCATGCCGTAAAAAATGCACTACATATTAATTTATTAATGACTGGTACGATAGAAAGTATTCAATTACCAA